>Ga0172382_10000887_pt1 | contig 55671 bp, 51 predicted proteins | sample Leawel138RmetaG_FD_122245 | JGI IMG/M metagenome (GOLD analysis project Ga0172382, IMG submission 122245) | Leachate microbial communities from a municipal landfill in Southern Ontario, Canada - Leachate well 138R metaG | ecosystem: Engineered > Solid waste > Landfill > Unclassified | place...
ATATTTCTCCTTCCGTACCAAATCGACACAAATGTCATTTCCAATGACTTGCACATTCAATTGCTTGTCAGTAATTTAGCCTGAAAATAAAAAAACCTGATGCTGAGCTGCTCCATAGATCATATATGGATAAAGCATGGATAGTGTATGGATAGTGTATGAAATAATGTGGCCAAAGAACCGGAGAAATAATCACATTTCCGGACTGCTCATTAATGCTTTCCTTTTGTTTGGCTCACTGAGTTCATCAGAAAATTGCATTTCAAAATTAAAATTTAAAGAGAAAACTTTTTTAAACAATTGAGTGAACAGTTGATTAACAGTGCTTTAAATAATCAATCACTTTTGTGGTGAATTATTCAGGCAATAATTTATTTAACTCTGATCCGGTAATTCCAAATATGCTTATCTTTAAATTCGAATAAAAAATTAAAAAGAATATTTAGATTGATTCAAATTCAAATCATTAACGGCCCCAACCTGAACCTGACCGGAATTCGGGAACCTGAAATCTACGGCTCTCAATCATTTGATGATTATTTTCTGAAGCTCAGAAAACAGTTTCCCGAAGTTGCGCTTCATTATTTTCAGACCAATCACGAAGGTGAAATCATCGACAAACTGCATGAAGTCGGTTTTTCCTATCACGGTATCATCATGAATCCAGCCGCTTATTCACATTATTCTTATGCGATTGCAGATGCGGTCAGCGCGATCAATACGCCGGTGATCGAAGTTCATATTTCTGATGTGACCCATCGTGAAGATTTCAGAAAAAATCTGATTACCGGTCAAAATTGTCTCAGGATAATTTCGGGTTTTGGTCTTGACGGTTACAGGATGGCGATTCAGGAATTGCTGTCGGTCTGAAACCGGCCTTTCAGCTGTTCGTTCAGCGAACCGATATAATTCAGCAGTTCGAGTCTTCCCAGTTTGCTTTCTGCCGAGGTAGTAAAAACCTGAGGCATGAATTCCCAGCTTTTCAGCATTTCTTTTTTGTAATTGAGCAATGCTTTTTGAAGTGCTGCGCTGCTGATTTTATCGATTTTTGTAAAAACGATTGAAAACGGAATCTGATTTTCACCGAGCCGGATCATAAATTCGAGATCGATTTTCTGTGCAGGAATCCTGCAGTCGATCAGCACAAATGTATTGACCAGATTGGGTCGTTTGGTCAGGTAGGAAGTGATCATTTTGTCAAATTCACCTCTTTTCTTTTTTGAAACTTTTGCATAACCGTAACCCGGCAGATCGGTCAGATACCAGCTTTGCTGCATCAGAAATACATTGAGCAATTGGGTTTTCCCGGGTGTTCCCGAAGTTTTTGCAAGACTTTTTCGTTCTGCCAGCATATTGATCAGCGAAGATTTGCCCACATTTGAACGGCCGATAAAAGCATACTCGGGCAGATTGGGTTCGGGGCAATCCTGCCATTTGGCAGCACTTTTTATAAATTCGGGTTTCAGATCCATTAAGACGGAACTATGTTTTTTTCCTCGAGCCAGCTTTCAAGCAGTTCATTGAATTGTTGCGGATGTTCCATCATTGGTGCATGCCCGCATTTGTCGATCCAGTAAAGACTCGAATCTGTAATATCTTCATTGAATTCGACTGCAACTTCGGGCGGAGTGACATTGTCCTGTTTCCCCCAGATCAGACAGACCGGCGCATTGATTTTTTTCAGGTCTTTTTTCAGATTGTCTTTGATCGCGCTTCTTGCGATATACAGCGTTTTGATCGCTTTTTTTCGGTCGTTGATGGTTTCAAACACATCGTCAACGATTTCTTTTGTTGCCACATCGGGATCGTAAAATACTTCCTGCGTCTTTTTCAACACGTAATCATAACTTCCGCGTTTAGGAAAAGTCTCACCAAAAGATTTCTCATAAAGTCCCGAACTTCCTGTCAGACAGAGCGCTCTCACCTGTTCCGGATGTTTGATGGCGACGATCAGACCCAAATGTCCGCCCAGCGAATTCCCGACCAGTATAGCGGGTTCACCCACGATGTCTTTGACAAATCTTGAAACAAATTTCCCAAAACTGTTGACGTTGGTGTTCAAAATCGGATAGTTGTATAGCGGCAGTTCGGGTGCATAAACTTTGTAACCGATTTTTGAGAAATGATCTGTAAGCTTGTTGAAATTACTCAACTCACCCATCAGCCCGTGAAGGAGCACGATCGGAAGGCCTTCGCCTTCCTCCACATATGAGTATTTTTTGGTTTTTTTTAAGTTGAGAAGCATTAAGCCTTGAATTTGTGACAAAAGTAAGGATTCTGTATTAAAATCTAAAATTTGTTTTTTGTCGGGTGGAAATCAACGGTTCACGATTTTATCCAAAATTACCCTAAACTGCTCAGCTGATGTTAAAAGTTATCAACAAAGTGCAATGAAGTGGTAAAAAATGCAAAAGTTTTTCTACTTTTGTTCAAAACTAAAAAAAATTGATACCTCTGATAGGGACATATGAGTGCAAAGTGGATTCAAAATTCAGACTGCCGCTGCCGACCGGTTTGCAGAAGCAGTGGTCTGAAATTTTGACTGAAGGCTTTGTGCTGAAGCGTTCTGTTTTTCAGGAATGTCTTGAGCTGTATCCGTACAGTGAATGGGCGGTTGTGATGGAGGAAATCAATAAACTGAATCGTTTTGTAAAAGAAAATAACACTTTTATCCGTGTGTTTACAGCCGGTCTGAAAACGGTTGAAATCGACTCTACCGGTCGAATTCAGATCGCAAGAGATCTGGTTTCATTTGCAGGAATCAGCAAGGAGGTGGTGCTTCACCCGTCGGTGAATGTGCTTGAAATATGGGACAAGGAAAAATATGAAAGGTCGGTGGATATCAACGAAGATGAATTTGTTGCACTGACCGAAAAAGTGATGGGAGGATTGGGAAAAGATGAGTGAGATGTATCACAATCCGGTGTTGCTGAAGGAAAGCGTTGAGGCGTTGGTGGATGATCCGAACGGAGTTTATGCGGACTGCACTTTTGGAGGAGGAGGTCATTCTGTTGAAATTTTGAAAAGATTGGGAGACCAGGGCAGACTGATTGCTTTTGATCAGGATGAGGATGCCTGGAAGAATGAATTGAAAGATGTGAGATTTACGCTGATCAGACAGAATTTCAGATTTCTGAAAAACAACCTCAGATATCTCGGCTACAGAAAACTGAACGGTGTATTGGCTGATCTGGGTGTTTCGTCCCATCAGTTTGATTCACCCCAAAGAGGATTTTCAATCCGGTTCGATGATGAACGACTCGATATGCGGATGAACAGAGCTTCAAAACTGACTGCTGAAAAAATTCTGAATACTTACAGCGAGGAAAAGCTGGCTGATGTTTTTTACAATTACGGCGAATTGAGAAATGCAAGAAGAATGGCGCGTGAAATCGTCGGAAGTCGAAAATCCGAAAAAATCAGAACCACAGCCGATCTGAAAAAAACATTCAGTTATATCCCCAAAAACAGAGAGAATAAATTTCTTGCCCAACTGTTCCAGTCTTTGAGAATTGAAGTAAACGACGAACTGGCAGCGCTCAAAGAGATGCTGATCCAAACCGGCGAACTGATTGAGCCGGGCGGAAAACTGGTGGTGATATCCTATCATTCGCTGGAAGACCGGCTGGTGAAAAGATATATGAAGACCGGCATGTTTGAAGGTGAGCCCGAAAAGGATTTGTACGGCAACTGGGAAAGCCCTTTCAAACCATTGCAATCAAAAGTAATGGTGCCGGATGAAATAGAAATTGAAACAAACCCGAGAGCAAGAAGCGCAAAAATGCGGGTTGCAATAAAAAATTAAAAATGGCAAAAAACAGAAAAAGCAATATCAGCATCAAAGATATTTTCAAAGGAAAATTTCTGGTTGAAGAAGGCTCTGCCCGCAATTGGGGATTTGGCCTCTATCTGATTTTTCTTGCTTTTGTCGCGATTTCAAGTTCGCACTGGCTGGAAAAGAAAGTGGTTGAAATCAACCGGCTGAACGAGGAAGTCGCCAATCTGAAATCACAATATACAGATGCACACCGCGAACTGATGAAAATGCAGTTAGAACCCGAAATCAGAAAACAGTCCGAAAAAATGGGCATTACCATCACAGAAGTACAACCTTATGTTTTAATCAAAGAAATCTATGATCAGGAACCGTAAATACATGCTGATCAGAGCCTATATGGTCGCCGTCGGAATCCTGGTGATTGCGTTGGGCGTACTGTATTCAATGGCGAAAATTCAAATTGCAGAAGGCTCGGAACTCGATGAGTTTGCAGAAAATAATTTCAGACTGAAATCGGAACCTTCAAAACGGGGGAATCTCTATGCATCGGGCGGAGATCTGCTTGCAACTACAATTACAGTTCACAACATCTATGTGGATATGGCGACCATCGAAGACAAATTATTCGAATCTCAATTGGGTGCTTTGTCTGATTCGCTGTCAGTGATGTTTGATAAACCCGCATCTTATTTTCAGGAAAAACTTAAAACCGAAAAGAAAAAGGGAAACCGATATATGACGCTGATCAAAGGTTTGGATTACAAAGATTACAAACGAATCAAATCATTTCCGATATTTAATAAAGGTCAGAACAAAGGCGGATTTATCCATCAAACCGAATCGAGAAGAGAACTGGTTTTGGATGATGTGGGCAAAAGGACGATTGGTTATGACACCGGTGACCGCAAATCAGGTTTGGAAGGTGCCTATTCAAAAGACCTGTCGGGTGTTGAAGGCAAACGCTGGGAACAGTTTATGGGTCGCGGACAATGGAGACCGTCCAAATCATGGGAACAGGCACCGGTAAACGGTTCGGATGTATATACCACAATCGATGCCGGCATGCAGATTGCCGCATACAGCGCGCTTCAAAATCAGTTGATTCAGTACGAAGCAGAATACGGCTGTGTGGCTGTAATGGAAGTGGCAACCGGAAAAATCAGAGCAATCGTAAATCTGAAAAGAGGCGTGGACGGAACTTATACAGATGTTTACAATTATGTGGTTGCAGACCGCGCAGAACCCGGATCGACCTTCAAAACCGTTTCGCTTTTGGCCGGTCTCGAAAATGAAAAATTCAAAGCCGATGATACGGTTGAAACGGGAAACGGACGGTACAGACTTTACAACAAAGTAATTTCTGATACCCACGGAAACGGAACCCTGACCGTAGAACAGGTCTTGATCAAATCTTCAAATATCGGAACCGCCAAACTGATCAATGCCGGTTTTGGAAGCAATCCGCAGCAATATTTTGATCAACTCTCAGAATGGAATCTGACCAAAAAAATGGGGATCGACATTGAGGGTGAAACCGCGCCGGTCTTTCACAAACCAACCGATTCGGACTGGAGCAATATCACACTTCCGGTTATGTCATACGGTTATGGCTTTCAGATTACACCGCTCCAAATCCTGACTTTCTACAACGGAATTGCAAACAAAGGCAGAATGCTCAAACCTTTGTTTATCGACAAAATTGAAAAATACGACGGTACGATTGTCAATTTTCAGCCGCAGGTGCTGGTTGACAAAATGGCGTCTGACCAAAATATAGCAACAATGACAGAAATGCTCAGAAAAGCAGTTTCTGAAGGAACCGCAAAAAACATTTTTACCGAGCATTACGAGATAGCAGGCAAAACCGGTACTGCGAGGGTTGAATATTGGATAAAAGATCAGCCTATCAGATATCGGGCTTCATTTGCAGGTTTCTTTCCGGCCGACGATCCCAAATACACCTGCATCGTGGTGGTTCACAAACCTGCCAACAACAAAGGAATTTACGGTGGTACGGTGACTGCACCGGTATTTAAAAAAATTGCGGACTGGGTTTATTCGAGAACACCGATCAAAGTTCCTGAAACACCCGAGCTGGTCAATGTAGAAAAGGAAATTAAGTCTGCACCGTCGATCCGATACAATGGTGAAGGCAGCAGAATTCCAAATCTGATCGGCAAAAGCGGAGAAAATGTGATTCCGGTTCTCGAAAATATGGGGCTGGATGTGAGATACAACGGATTGGGCAAGGTGACCGGACAGTCAATTCCGGCCGGAACCCCATTCAGAAAAGGACAAACGATTTATTTGACACTTGAAAGTTAAGCCAAAGAACAGATGAAGCTGAAGGATTTATTGTGCAAAGTGAAATTGATAGAGGTGATCGGAAATACAGATATTCCGATTTCTTCTGTCCATTTTGACTCCAGGAAGATTGAGAAAAACGCGCTGTTCATCGCTCAAAAAGGTACTCTGGTTGACGGTCATGATTTTATTGAAAATTCAATTTCTGACGGTGCAGCCGCTGTCGTTTGTGAACATATTCCGGAAAATACAAATCCGAAAGTGACCTATGTAAAGGTTGAAAATTCATCTGAAGCAATGGGTTTTATCGCAGCCAATTTTTATGACAATCCGTCCGAAAAATTAAAACTGATCGGTATCACAGGAACCAACGGAAAAACCACCACTGCAACTTTGACCTATAACCTGTTTGAGTCTTTGGGTTTTGCTGCAGTTCTGATTTCAACCATCAGAATTCTTGTGGACGGAAAAGAACATTCTACCGGACATACCACACCCGATATCATCACGCTGAACAAAATTTTCAAAGAAGCGGTCGATGCCGGTTGTGAATTTGCGGTGATGGAAGTCAGCTCCATCGGGATTCATCAGCACAGGATTGCAGGTTTGAATTTTAAAGTGGCTGTGTTTACAAACATTACACACGACCATTTGGATTATCACAAAACATTTGCTCAATATCTGAAAGTCAAAAAAAGTTTCTTTGACAATTTGCCAAAATCGGCTTCATCGCTGACCAATATCGATGACAAAAACGGCGTAGTAATGGTTCAGAATTCAGCTTCAAAAAGATATTCTTATGCACTGAGATCAGATGCTGATTTCAGAGCAAAAATTCTTGAAAATCGTTTTGACGGAATGTTGCTTTCGATTGACGGCAAAGAAGTATGGACACCGCTGATCGGTCAGTTCAATGCCTACAATCTGCTGACGGTTTATTCGATTGCAAGAATTCTTGGTTTTGAGGTGAATGAAATTCTCACTCACCTGAGCAGCCTCGGAAAAGTGGACGGAAGATTTCAGTCGTTTATGACAAAATCCGGCATTGTTGCAATCATCGATTATGCGCATACGCCGGATGCACTTGAAAATGTGCTGGATACCATTCAGACCATCAGAAATCACAGCGAAAAACTGTTTACTGTGGTCGGCTGTGGCGGTGATCGTGACAAAACCAAACGACCCGAAATGGCGGATATTGCATCTGAAAAATCAGATCAGACAATTTTTACTTCTGACAATCCGAGAACAGAAGACCCTGAAGCGATTTTGGCAGATATGGAGGCAGGAATCAAACCAATAAATTACAAAAAAACATTAAAAATAACAGACAGGAAAGAAGCGATCAAGACTGCGCTGAGGATGGCCGAAAAAGGTGATATCATCCTGATTGCAGGCAAAGGGCATGAAACTTATCAGGAAATAAACGGAGTGAAACATCACTTTGATGACATGGAAACTGTAAAAGAATTGGCAACTCAACTCAATAAATAAGATGCTGTACTACTTATTTGAATATTTGGACAAACATTTTGATATCCCCGGTGCGGGCATGTTCCAATATGTGTCATTCCGATCGGGTCTGGCGGTATTGACCGCATTGTTTATCGCACTGTTTTTTGGCAAAAAAATTATCAATTATCTGCGACGGGAACAATTGGGTGAAACAGTCCGGGATCTCGGCCTGCAAGGTCAAAACGAGAAATCGGGGACCCCGACCATGGGCGGAATCATCATCATACTGGCAACCGTCATTCCGACTTTGCTGTTTGCAAAACTCGACAATATCTATGTGATCATACTTTTGGTTTCAACGATTTGGCTGGGTGCAATCGGATTTTTGGATGATTACATCAAAGTATTCAGAAAACACAAAGAAGGACTTGCCGGAAGGTTCAAAATACTGGGTCAGGCAGGTTTGGGAATTTTTGTTGGTGCAATGATTTATTTCAGTCCGGATGTGACCATAAAGCATCAGGTGAATGTCAATGAAGGTCAGACAGTAGGAACACATACAGTGAAATTCGGTGATGAAGAAAAGAGTCTTGATACCACACTTCCGTTTCTGAAAAACAATGAATTCAATTACGGAGAACTTCTTTTCTGGATGGACAATTCTGGAAAGATCAAATACGAATGGATTGTTTTTCTGCTCGCAGTTGTTTTTATCATCACAGCCGTTTCGAACGGTGCCAATCTCGCAGACGGCATTGACGGTCTGGCGGCGGGTTCTTCAGTCATCATTGTCGCCGCGCTTTCGCTCTTTGCGTTTGTGTCTGGCAACATCATTTTTGCAGATTATCTGAACATTGTATTTATACCGAGATCAGAAGAAGTCGTCGTCTTTTGTACCGCATTTATCGGCGGACTGATCGGATTTTTGTGGTACAACACTTATCCGGCACAGGTATTTATGGGCGATACCGGAAGCCTCACAATCGGCGGTTTGATCGCTGTGATTGCGATCATCGTCAGGAAAGAACTGATGCTGCCTGTGCTTTGCGGAATCTTTCTGGCAGAAAGCGTTTCGGTAATGCTTCAGGTTTCTTATTTCAAATACACCAAACGAAAATACGGAGAGGGAAGAAGAATCTTCCTGATGTCTCCCCTGCACCATCACTATCAGAAGCAGGGACTGCATGAGAGCAAGATAGTGAACCGGATGATGATTGTCGGATTTATACTGGCAGTGGTTACAGTGATTACTTTAAAAATGAGATGATGCAACAAAAACTGGTCATATTGGGCGGAGGCGAAAGCGGTGTAGGTGCCGCAGTACTCGCAAAAAAACAGGGATACAGAGTTTTTCTGTCAGACAGAGGTACGCTGTCCGAAAAATTCAGGGTCAGACTCATTGACAACGGAATTGATTACGAAGAAGGACAGCATTCCGAATCAGAAATCATGAATGCAGATCTGGTGGTCAAAAGCCCCGGAATTCCAAAGGAAGCACCAATCATTCAAAAATTGAATCAAAAACATATTTCTGTAATTTCTGAAATTGAATTTGCATCACGTTTTACTGATTCAAAAATCATTGCTGTAACCGGCAGCAACGGTAAAACCACCACAACTTCGCTGATCCATTATATACTCAGCGTTGCAGGAATGAACGTCGGTCTGGGCGGAAACATCGGAAGAAGCTTTGCAGATCTGGTAGCAGAAGGAGGATTTGACTGCTATGTGCTTGAAATCAGCAGCTTTCAGCTTGACGATATTGTTTCGTTCAAACCTTATATCGCCATCCTGCTCAACATCACACCCGACCATTTGGACCGATATGATTACAAACTTGAACTGTATGCAAAAACAAAATTCAGAATTACCGAAAATCAGTCTCACGAAGACTATTTTGTATATGATTTTGACGACGAAAATATAGCAGAACTAATAAAAGAAATTGACACAACCGCAAAAAAAGTAGCCTATTCTATGAACACAAATTTGGACGAAGGAGCCTATGCAGATGATGAAAAAATGATGATTAATTATCCGGACAGATTTGAAATTCCGATTTCTGAAATTTCACTTCGCGGAAAACACAATATCTACAATTCAATGGCGGCAGCAACCACTGCCAATATTCTGAAAATCAGAAAAGATGTGATCAGACGGAGCATGTCTGATTTCTCGGCAGTCGAACACCGGCTTGAGTTTGTACTCAAAGTCGGCGGAGTCGAATTTATCAATGACTCAAAGGCGACCAATGTAAACGCTGCCTATTATGCGCTTGAAAGCATGAAAAATCCGACGGTTTGGATCGTCGGCGGAACCGATAAAGGAAATGATTATTCCGAAGTATTCGATCTGGTGCAGAAAAGAGTTAAAGCGATCGTCTGTCTCGGCGTTGACAACTCAAAAATTCTGAGCGCTTTTGACGGAATGGTCGAGAATATTGTTGAAGCCAAATCGATGGAGGAAGCTGTGAGATCTGCGTATTTCTTCAGTGAAAAAGGAGATACTGTCCTGTTGTCACCCTGCTGCGCAAGTTTTGATTTGTTCAAAAACTACGAAGACAGAGGAAATCAGTTTAAGGTAGAAGTGAAAAAATTATAATTATCAGAAAGGAATGAACTTTTTTAAAGAATTGATAAAAGGCGATAAATATCTGTGGGCCTTCATTGGACTGCTGGCTGTTTTCTCATTCCTTCCGGTTTATTCGGCGAGCTCCAATCTGGTTTATACGGTTGGTAAAGGTTCAGTGATTTCACACATGGGCAAACATGCGATCTTTTTAGTGGTCGGAATGTTGATCATCGTCGGAATCCAAAAAGTGAATTACAAATATTTTGGAGGCTTTGCATTTTTTGCGGTGATCATTTCTGCCGCATTGCTCGCTTATACGCTGCTTCAGGGAAAAACCATTGATGGTGCTAATGCTTCTCGATGGATTACGCTTCCCGGAACTTCGGTTACCATACAGACCTCCACCTTTGCATCAATGGCACTGCTGATTTATGTGGCACGTTATCTGACCAAAATCAGGGACAAAGAAATCAGCTTCGGATCTACGATACTGCCTTTGTTTGTGCCGATGTTTGCAATCATTGGTCTGATCCTGCCTGCCAACGGATCCACCGCAGCCATCCTTTTTGCGATGTGTCTGGTGCTATTGTTTATCGGCGGTTTCCCGATCAAATATCTGCTGGTGATTGTCGGAACCGGAATACTTGCAGCTGGTGCATTTATATATGTGGCGATGAATCACCCCGAAATTCTGCCGAGCTCGAGGGTGCACACATGGCAGTCGAGGATTGAGAATTTTTCAAATGACGACGGAATCGAATCCTATCAGGTTCATCACGCCAAAGCTGCAATCAATCGCGGCGGACTCTGGGGTGTTGGCCCCGGCAAAAGCGTTTTCAAACAGACTTTGCCACAGTCTTCTTCCGACTTTATTTTTGCCATTATTGTGGAAGAATACGGAATTCTCGGAGCGGGAGGACTGATTTTTGTTTATTTACTGATCCTTTTCAGGATGACGATCATCGCCACCAAAATCCACACCATTTTTGGTACGCTTGTGGTTTGTGCAGTGGGTCTTCCTGTAATTTTCCAGGCGTTTATCAATATGGGTGTTGCGGTAAGTCTTTTTCCGGTGACGGGTCAGCCGCTTCCAATGATCAGTTACGGCGGAACCTCGCTTTGGGTTACCTGTATTGCGTTTGGAATTGTATTGAGTGTGAGCAGGGCGATCATGTCGCCCGAGGAAATTAAATCGGAAGAAAGAAAAAATACAGATGAAGTCATCCAGGACATCGCCTAAAATCATCATCAGCGGAGGCGGAACCGGCGGTCATATCTATCCTGCAATTGCAATTGCGGATGAGATCAAAAACCGTTTTCCCGATGCCGAAATACTGTTTGTGGGTGCGCTTGGAAAAATGGAAATGGAGAAAGTGCCCAAGGCGGGCTATCCGATCAAAGGCCTTCCGATTGAAGGATTTGACAGAGGAAATCTATTTTCAAATTTTAAATTTCCGTTCAAACTCATCAAAAGCCTGAATCTTGCCAAAAAAATTATTTCGGAATTCAAACCCGATGCCGCAATCGGGACAGGCGGATATGCCAGCGGACCACTTTTGTGGCAGGCATCAAAAAAAGGAATTCCGGTGGTGATTCAGGAGCAGAATTCATTTCCTGGAATCACCAATAAATTATTAAAAAACAAAGCAACCGCAATTTGTGTTGCTTATCAGGGTATCAGTCAGTTTCCGGCTGATAAAACTTATTATACAGGAAACCCGATTCGGTCAGAAATTTTTACAAAGCTTCCCGACAAATCAGATGCTGTCAGATCGTTTGGTCTGAACCCGGACAAAAAGACAATATTGTCGATAGGTGGCAGTCAGGGTTCGAGAACGCTCAACAATGCATGGAAAGCAGGAATCGCACAAATTCTGAAAAATGATGTTCAGCTGATCTGGCAAACAGGTAAGCCGGATTTCGAAAACCTCAAAAGAGAAATAAAAAATGATGATTCAGGAATTCATCTGACCGAATTCATTTATGAAATGAAAAAAGCCTTTGCGTCTGCAGATTTGATTGTGTCGAGAGCAGGCGCGATGGCGATTTCGGAACTCTGTCTAATCGGAAAACCGGTTGTGCTTGTGCCTTTTCCGTATGCCGCCGAAGACCATCAGACAAAAAATGCAAAATCACTGGCCGATAATAATGCGGCACTGATGATGACCGATTCGGATGCTGCAAAGAAACTGGTCAGAACTGCATTGGAATTGATCAATGACGAGGAAAAACAGAAAATGCTTTCCAATAATATAAAGCAGTTGGGAAAACCCGATGCAACCAAAGAGATTGTGGATATTTTAATGAGCCGGATCAAATGACAGTTACCGATAAAAAATATTATTATTTCATCGGAGCCGGAGGAATCGGAATGAGCGCATTGGCACGTTATTTCAGATTTCTTGGAAAAGAAGTTTTTGGCTATGACCGGATCAGAACCGAGTTGACAGATCATCTGGAAAGAGAAGGCGCAATTCTTCATTTTGAGGATGATGTGAGGTTTATTCCAAAAGGACTCACACCTGAAAATACTTTGGTGATTTATACGCCTGCGGTCCCAAAAGAGCATTCCGAATTTCTTTATTTTCTGAACCATGGTTTCGAAATAATGAAAAGGTCGGAAGCATTGGGCGAAATTACAAAAGTAACATACGGAATTGCTGTTGCGGGCAGTCATGGCAAAACCACAACTTCATCACTGATTGCTCACATTTTGTATGAAGCCGGTTTTGAGTGCGCTTCATTTCTGGGCGGAATTGTTGAGAATTATGATACCAATTTTCTGTACAAAGGAAATAAATATACAGTGGCTGAAGCTGACGAATACGATCGTTCGTTTTTGAAGCTTTCACCCAAAATCGGTGTAATCACATCAATCGATCCGGATCATCTGGACATATACGGAGATCCGGAACATTTCAAACAAAGCTTTGTTGAATTCAGTCTCAAGATCTCAGAAAAACTCTTTTTCAAAAAAGGCCTGCCGATTGATAACGGCTCGACCTACGGAGTTGAATGTGGTGCGGATTATGATGCAATCAATGTCAAAGTTATTGATGGTGCTTATCATTTTGATTTAAAAACACCTGACGGAAAAATTGATGAGTTTGTACTGAATCATCCCGGCAGACACAATGTTGAAAATTCGACTGCTGCAATTGCGGTTTCGCTTTATCTGAAAGTTCCGGTTGAAATCATCAAAAAAGCACTTGCAGACTTCAAAGGAGTTAAAAGAAGATTCAATCGCTGGGACATTGGCGGAAAGATTTATATAGACGATTATGCCCATCATCCGACCGAGCTGAATGCACTGTCTCATACTTTGAGAGAAATGTTTCCGGCAAAAAAGATTTTTGGAATTTTTCAGCCGCATCTCTATACACGGACAAGAGATTTTATGGATGAAATGGCAGATTCGCTTTCAAGATTTGACGAATTGCTGCTGCTCGATATTTATCCGGCACGCGAACTTCCGATCGAAGGAATTACTTCTGCGGAACTGCTCAAAAAAGTGAATTTGGAAGACAAAGAAGTCTGTTCGCTTGCAGATGCGATGGACAAAATCAAATCCAGATCTTTTGATGTGATTGTAACCGCCGGAGCTGGAAATATAGATACTTTGGTCAAACCGATAAAAAAATGGCTGAATGAAAACTAAACTCAAAATACTCAAACTGTTTTTGGGCATTTCGGTGTTCATCTTTCTGGTGGGTTTTTCGGCCAAAAGACATGCCTGTAAACCGGTCGCAGATGTTTTGATTGAGATTGATCACAGCTCCGAAAACCGTTTTGTGAACGACGAACTGGTCAGAAATCTGCTCGACGGAAAAGAATTGCGTGTCAGCTCTACACCATTGGGAAATCTCAACATTAGAAAAATTGAAAAGGTGCTGAACGGTAATCCGTTTGTAAAAAAATCTCAGGTCTTTAAGGATGTGGATGGAAATCTGAGTGTCAAAATTAATCAGAAAAAGCCGATAATGAGGGTCAACACTAACGTTGAAGAATATTATCTGTCTGACCAGCTGACCAAAATCCCATTGTCAAATCTTTATTCTGCCCAAGTCTTATTGGCTGGCGGAGACATCAAAGAGTCTGATTTCAGCGGACTGAAAGCGCTGTCAGAAGCGATTTCGGCTGATAAGTTGTTGAAAAAACATATTATCGCTGTTAAAAAGGTGGAGCCAAATTCGTTTAATTTGTTTGTTAACAAAGGAAACTACATTATTGAATTTGGTGAATTAAGGGATTTTGATGAAAAATTTGAAAAATTGAAACTGTTTTATGATCAGTATCTCGACAAAGTCGGACTGAATTATTACAGCAAAATTAACCTGAAATATAGAAACCAAATTGTAGCAACCAAAAGAAAAAATGATGAAAACTAACAAAATTGCGGTCGGACTTGATATAGGAACAACCAAGATTGTCGCTATGGTCGGCCGAAAAAACGAACATGGAAAAATTGAGGTGCTCGGTGTCGGCAGATCAAAAAGTCTCGGTGTGAAAAGAGGGGTGGTGACCCACATCACCCAAACCGTTGAGTCAATTAAAGAAGCGGTGGCACAGGCAGAAAAACTGTCCGGAATCCAAATCAAGGATGTAACGGTGGGCATAGCCGGTCAGCACATCCGCTCTCTGCAGCACAGTGATTACATCACGCGTCCGAATTTTGAAGATGTGATTGATGAAAACGATCTGAAAAAGCTGGTCAGCCAGGTACACAAACTGGTGATGCTGCCGGGCGAAGAAATCATTCACGTTCTTCCGCAGGAATACAAAGTGGACAGTCAGGAAACCACCGAACCAATCGGTATGTACGGCAGCCGTCTGGAAGCAAACTTCCATGTAGTTGTCGGTCAGGTTGCTTCGATAAAAAATATTGCACGCTGTGTGAAAAATGCCGGTCTGACTTTGAATGCCATCACGCTCGAACCGCTTGCTTCTGCAGATGCAACGCTGAGCAGTGAGGAAAAAGAAGCGGGTGTTGCGCTGATTGATATAGGCGGCGGAACTACTGACATTGCGGTTTTCAAAGACAATATGATCCGTCATACCTCGGTGATTCCTTATGGTGGCAATGTAATTACAGAAGACATCAAAGTAGGCTGTTCAATCATAGAGAGACAGGCTGAGCTGATGAAAGAAAAATACGGTTCTGCATGGCCGGGTGAAAACAAAGAGAATGAAATCATTTCAATACCGGGACTGAGAGGAAGAGAGCCGAAAGAAATTTCGATGAAACGACTTTCTCAGATCATTCATGCGAGAACTCAGGAAATTCTTGAACAATGCTATCAGGAATTGAGACATTACGGTTGTGAAGATCAGAAACGAAGACTGATTGCGGGTATTGTGATGACCGGCGGCGGTTCAAAATTGAAACACATTCGTCAGCTTTCAGAATACATTTCGGGTATGGACGTCAGAATCGGATATTCTGATGAACACCTGGTCGGACCACTGGTTGAAGAACAGAAAATTTCAGGACCCGAATATGCAACCGCAATCGGTTTGTTGATGAAAGGTCTTGAAAATATGGAAGATTATGAAGACGAAGATGACGAAATTGTTCAGGAACTGGACGGAATTGATCAAAACAATTCAGAAGTCGAGTTTCAGACAGTTGAGAATAAATCTGAGACCAAGAATAAACCGGTCAAAGTAAAGACTCCTAAGAAGTCAAAAGCTACCACGATCTGGTCAAAATGGACGGATAAATTTATCCAGATGATTAATGAATCGGAATAATTTGAATTAAAAAAAACAACAAATATGAAAACTGAAGATTTTTCGTTTGACCTGCCAAAACACCATTCATCATCGATTAAGGTGATCGGTGTTGGGGGGGGCGGAAGCAATGCGGTAAATTACATGTTTCAACAAGGGATAGAAGGAGTTGATTTTGTGGTTTGCAATACAGATGCTCAGGCATTGAACAGCAGTCCGGTTCCAAACAAGATTCAGCTGGGACAGGCGATTACCGAGGGACTCGGCGCAGGTGCCAATCCTGAAGTGGGCGAACAGGCTGCATTGGAAAGTATTGACGAAATCAAAGGTTTGCTGGATGCCAACTCAAAAATGGTCTTTGTCACAGCGGGTATGGGCGGAGGTACCGGAACGGGTGCCGCACCGATCATTGCCGGAGTAGCCAAAGATATGGGGATCCTCACCGTAGGTATCGTTACCGCGCCTTTTAGTTTTGAAGGGAAAATGAGGCTTGAACAGGCAGAGCAGGGAATCAGAAAACTGCAGGAAAATGTGGATTCGCTGATTGTGATCAACAACAACAAACTGAGAGAGCTGTACGGAAATCTCGGTTACAAAGCGAGTTTTGCAAAGGCTGATGAAGTTTTGACCACCGGTGCAAAAGGAATTGCTGAAGTTATCTCAAAACATTATTCAACCAATATCGACCTGAAAGATGCCAGAACCGTTTTGGCAGATTCGGGAACTGCGATTATGGGAACCGGAAAGGCGAGCGGTGAAAACAAAGCAAAAGAAGCTGTCAAAGCTGCGCTGGATTCGCCATTGCTGAACAACAACAAAATTTCGGGTGCGACCAATGTGCTGCTGCTGATCGTTTCGGGTAATGATGAAATCACGATGGACGAAATCGGAATCATCAACGAACACATACAGACTGAAGCGGGTCACAACGCCAACATCATCATGGGTGTGGGTGAGGATCAGTCGCTTGAAGACAAAATTGCCGTAACCATCGTTGCAACCGGTTTTCCGAGTGACGGTCAGGCTTATACCGGAAAAGAGGATGAGAAGATTGTCCACACTTTGGAAGAAGAACAACCGCTGACTCAAGTGCTTTCGACCGAAACACCATTTCCGGTCAGACTGAAAAAAATGCCTGAGAAAGCAAAAGAACCGGAACAGAAAGCGGAAGAAACAACCGAACAGATCAAATTTGAACTGGAAGATCAGGTAGAGGAAGAGCCGTTTAAAGAAGAACCGATTGCAGCCGAAGAGGAAAGCGATTGGGAACCCGTTCTGAAAAAAGATAATGAAATTCAGTTTACTGAAGAACTCGACTTTGATGCGGAACCTGAAGAACCTTTTGAAGCGGTTGAAGAACAGCCTGCAGAAGAAGTAAATGAATTTCCGCAAACCATCATGTTTACGCTTGACGGAGACATAGAAGATGAAATTACAGAAATTCCTGCCGAGCCGGTTTCAAAACAGGCCCAAGCGCATGCTGCAGAAGTTCAGACCAAAACTGAAGTGAAGGCAGCGATTGAGGAAAAACCGAAAGCTGTTCCCGAAGTTGAAAAAGATCCGTTTGACGAACCGCTTTCACAGACGCTTTCACATGCGATTGAAGAAAGAAGGGCGAGACTGAAACAGTTCAATTATAAATTTAAAAATTCGGTCAGCAACAAAACGGTTGATGAAATCGAGAGTGTACCTGCATACAAAAGGCAGGGTGTGGACCTGAGCGAAAGAGAAGACAATTCACCATCTGATTTTATCATCAGCGAGAACAGTCAGAAGGAAACAAAAATTCGACCCAACAATTTTCTGCATGACAATGTGGACTAACAATTTGGTTTAGGTTGGTTGCTTTCTTTGGGGGGACTCAAAGGACGATTGAGAGCGCGGAACATTATCTTCCGCCTCTTTTTTTTTGTAAAAGATTGTATCTAAATAATTTGGAAAGTATAAAGAGACTTTTTAACTTTGAAATTCACTACTAAAATTATAATCATGAAAAAAATTATTTCTTTCTTTTCTCTTTTATTGGTTAATGTTTGTTTATCACAAATGTACCATGAGTATGACATAGTTCAAAGAGATGCTTTAAGTGGAAATATTGTGGGAGGAGGTACAATATTTATCAATAAATCTAACAGACAAATATTTTCAGCTACTGCCCAAAAAGAAAATAATAACAATCAAACTTTTTTGGCTGCAAATGACATAGGTGAGCCTGCTCTTTATAATTGGTATGATTCGGAAGGGAATCTATTATATACTGGAAGAGAATACATCATTTCTCCGCAGATATCAGAAACATACAGTTTGGAAGTAATATCTGATTTGGATGGCTTTAAAGACTATCAGATAATTAATGTTGAAGGAATTTCACCATTTTCACTTGGTACGATATCTCCAAATCCTGCAGGGAGTCAAATTTCAGTCAGTTATGAAATCTCTGAAGCTGATTCTGCTTATTTGATTATTACAAGTTTAGCAGATGGTACTTACAATAATTATATTCTGGGTTTGAATTCTAATCAAAGGTTAATTGATTTAACCAATTACCCTAATGGAATTTATTTGGTAACTTTAGTCTGTAATGGGCAGACTGTTAAATCAAAAAACTTAATAAAAAATTAAAAAGAAATGAAAAAGCTAAATACATTATTATTCTTATTCTTTTTCAGTTTTATTTGGGCACAGAATTTACAGATTATGACCCACGAATGGGTGTTGACTGATTTGGAAGTTGATGGAGAAGCAACGGAAATTCCTGAAAATGAAGAATTGGGAGAGGTTTGGATGAAGATAAATGAAGAACCCGAAGGCTTTTTTTGGTTTGATTCGTATTCTTTATGCAACCATTTGGGTGGTCTTTTAAACTGGGTGGTTGAGGGATCTTTTTCATTTTTTGATTTTGGCAGCAGTTGTGCCTGTACAATGGAAGAAAACGAGACTTTCCATCAAAAGTATGCATATTTTTACGGGGAAGGAGGTATGTCGGGAGAACCTTTGAATTATAATATAAACGAAAATCCTGACGACAGTTTTACCCTTACTGTTACCAATCAATTTGGAGATACGGCTATTTATAACAGCAGAACTATGAATACTTCAGAAAATGAACTGAATCGGGTTCGGATTTTACCCAATCCTTTCTCTGATAAGATTATCTTCTCGGGTGTTAATTCCTCAGAAGTATTTTTCAGTGTTGCTGATTTGAACGGGCGGCTGATTATAAATCCGATTCGGATTAATTCAAATCAGCCTGAAATTGATTTGTCGAAATTAAATCGGGGAATTTATCTGATCATGTTGTCTGATGCCAATCAAAAGCTGATTCACAAACAAAAGATGATCAAAAGATAATTTAGGAAGGACCATTGTTGTTCAAAATAAAGTTGCTTACGCAAAAAAAAGCCGGAATTTTAAAAACTCCGGCTTTTGTTATGAATTGATTTTTTTTTAAAACTGATTTTCGTAGGACGGATCCATCTCAAAAGTTTCCATAAATGCTGTGGTGTAATCGCCTTTGATATAGACCGGATTGTCCATCAGCTGTCTGTGGAACGGAACTGTGGTTTTGATTCCTTCGATATAGAATTCCTCAAGTGCCCGTCTCATTTTTGCCAAAGATTCTTCTCTGGTCTGAGCGGTTACAATCAGTTTTGCAATCATCGAATCATAATATGGCGGAATCTGATAACCCGCATACACATGGGTGTCGATTCTGACACCGTGGCCGCCCGGAATGTTGATATTAGTAATGATTCCCGGAGACGGTCTGAAGTTGTTGTACGGGTCCTCCGCATTGATACGGCATTCGATTGCATGCAGTTTGGGCAGATAATTTTTACCCGAAATCTGCTGACCGGCAGCTATCAAAATCTGTTCTTTTACCAGGTCATAATCAATCACCTGTTCTGTAATCGGGTGTTCTACCTGGATACGGGTGTTCATTTCCATAAAATAGAAATTCCCGTCTTTGTCAACCAGAAACTCAATGGTCCCCACACCTTCATAGCCGATGTATTCGGCAGCTTTAACAGCAGCTTCACCCATTTTTGCACGCAATTCGGGTGTCATAAATGGTGAAGGCGTTTCTTCGGTCAGTTTCTGGTGTCTTCTCTGGATCGAGCAGTCTCTTTCAGACAGGTGACAGGCCCTTCCTCTGGAATCGCCCGCAATCTGGATTTCGATATGTCTCGGACTCAAAATCAGTTTCTCCATATACATACCTCCGTTTCCAAATGCTGCGGTTGCTTCCTGAACGGCAGAATCAAAATGTTTGTCGAGATCTTTATCATTAAAAATCTCTCTCATTCCTTTTCCGCCACCGCCTGCAGTTGCTTTGATCATCACCGGATACCCGATTTTCTTTGCAGTTTTTTTTGCGTCTTCCAAATCTTTCAGAATTCCTTTGGAACCGGGAACTACCGGAACTCCGGCTTCAATCATGGTTGCCTTTGCACTTGCCTTGTCGCCCATACGGTCGATTTGTTCGGGCAATGCGCCGATGAATTTGATGCCTGTGTCTTTACAGGTTTTTGAGAATTTTGAATTTTCTGACAAAAATCCGTAACCGGGATGGATGGCATCTGCATCTGTGATTTCTGCGGCAGCAATGATATTTGCAATTTTCAGATAAGACTGTGCGCTGGCGGGAGGTCCCACACAGACTGCTTCATCTGCAAATCTTACATGGAGACTGTCGCGGTCGGCAGTTGAATAGACAGCAACTGTTTTGATTCCCATTTCCTTTGCTGTACGAATGATACGCATTGCAATCTCACCTCTGTTGGCAATTAATATCTTTTTAAACATATTTTTGCGCTTTGGAGAATTAAGGTTCTATCAGGAACAATGGCTGATCATACTCAACCGGTGTGGTGTCATCCACCAATATTTTTACAACTTTACCCGAAACTTCAGACTCGATTTCGTTGAACAATTTCATTGCTTCCACGATACAAAGCACAGTACCCGGTGAAACGCTGTCGCCTACCTGTATGAATGGTTCTTTGTCCGGTCCCGAAGAACGGTAGAAAGTTCCGATCATTGGTGATTTGACTGTGATATACTTTGAATTGTCTTCTGTTTCAGCAGTAGGAGCGGTTGGCGCTGCAGCTTCCGGCTGGGGCGCAGCGACCTGTTGCGGAATTACTGCCTGAGGCGTATAACTGATAGTCTGGCCGCCAATGTTTTTGACTTTGATTTCAAAATCTTTCATTTTCAGACTGACTTCTGCCACATCTGACTTTGAAACGAATTTGATTAAATTTTGTATTTCTTTAATGTCCATAATGTGAATTTGTTAAATGGAATGGAATTTCAAAGGTATAAAAAAAAGAAAAGCTGACTTCATTAAAAGAAGCAGCTTTTTAATTTTTGACTGAAAGAGCGGATCAATCCTCGCTTTCTTCAATTTCTCTTTCCATTACCACTTTGCCTCTGTAGTACATTTTTCCTTCGTGCCAGTAAGCTCTGTGGTACAGATGTGAAACTCCGGTGGTTTTGTCAACCGCAATCTGTGGAGCCTCAATCTTGTAATGCGTTCTACGTTTATCTCTTCTCGTAGTCGATTGTCTTCTCTTAGGATGTGCCATAACTTATATTCTTTTCAGTTATTATTATTTTTTTAATTTTTTCAATGCTTCCCATCTCGGGTCAATTTCCTCCTTGTCTGATTCCTGAGGTTCGTGCGGACTGTATTTTTCAAGCAATTCAATCATCTCTGAATTGCTTTTTCCGTTCAGTACATCCGGATGAATCCTTTTGACCGGTATCGTCAACAGTGTCATCTCATAAATCAGCTGCGCAACATTGATGCTGTGCTCACCAAACGGAATGACCCAAACCTCATCATCCGAAAAATCAGAATCCTCACCGAATTTTACAATGATTTCATTCTCACCTTCAATCGGCTGATCATAAGGTTCATTTGTGACATCACAAATCAGTTCGACCGAACCTGACAATTTGAAAAACAATTCAAGAAAATTATTTTTCTTGTCCAAAACCGTGATCACCTTCACATCGGGCCTGCTGAAATCCTGATCAAATTCAAACAAATCAAAGAACGGCTGAGTGATTTGAAATTCAAATTCATGTCTTCCCAACTTCAATCCTGAAAAGGAAATATCATAATTCCTGAACTTTTCCATAACTCAAAACGGGTGGCAAAGATAATACATCTGACTGAAAAACAACAGGATTTTTAAGTTTTTCTTTTTTTGACCGTAAGTCGTATGATTTATTCATCCCTGTCTGCCGATAACTTGTGGGCTTTCAGTACATTAGCGGTCAGTTCTTTGTATTCCTGTCTGGTTTTGAAAATGTCGATGGCTGTATAAATCGCTTCTCTGAACGAAGTCGGATCTGCAATTCCTTTTCCGGCAATGTCATAAGCAACGCCATGATCAGGCGAGGTTCTCACAAACGGCAGCGAAGCGGTATAATTCACACCTTCGTCAAAACAAAGCGTCTTAAATGGAATCAAAACCTGGTCGTGGTACATCCCCAAAACCGCATCAAAAACCTCAATATTTTCCGGACTGAAAAAACTGTCTGCTGCATAAGGACCATAGACCAGCATACCTTTTTCGTACAATGACTGTATGGCCGGAATGATGGTTTCCTGTTCTTCTTTTCCGAGCAGCCCGTTGTCGCCCGAATGCGGATTCAGACCCAAAACCGCAATTTTCGGTTTGCTGATTCTGTAATCCTGAACCAGCGAATCGTGTATCTGATTGATTTTTTGAACGATATTCTTTTTATTGATCGCGCCGGCCACATCTTTCAACGGAATATGCTGGGTGACCAGACTGACTTTGAGTTTTTCGGAAACCAGAAACATCAGCGGATCTCCGCCCCAGGCTTCACCCAAAAATTCGGTATGACCCGGAAAATGAAATTTATCAGACTGAATGTTTTGTTTGTTGATCGGTGCGGTGACCAGTAGATCGCAATCTCCGCTTTTGACTGCATCGGCAGCAGCTTTGAGCGATTCATAAGCATAATTCCCAGCGATTTCGGACGAGACACCAAATTCCATCTGAGCCGGTTCTTTCCAGAGATTGATCACATTGATCTTTTTTTCAACTGCGGCTGAAGCTTCATTGATTCCAAAAAACTGGATTGAATTGTCGTCGATCAGATTTTTGTAATAATTCAAATGCTTGGTCGAACCAAAGATGACCGGTGTGAAAAAATCAAGAATTTCTTTGTCTGCCAATGTTTTTACGATGATTTCATAACCGATGCCGTTGAAGTCTCCTACCGAAATGGCTACAATTGGTTTTCTGTCCGGGTTGCTCATTTTTTGAGTTTGATTTGATGCAAAGTTATGAATCGGAAACGGATTATGAAACTAACCGGCGCTTTATATTTATTCATGATTTCTCATAATCCACAGCATAAAATCAGCATAATTTTGCTGATTCAAACCGTGCCCCTGACGATATTCATTGTATTCGTTTTTGATATTCAGACCATCGAGCAGAGGTTTTCCTTTTCTTGCCCATTCGACTGGAATCACCTGATCATCGGTTCCGTGAGAAATGAAAAAATCGAGTTTTGAATAATCTTTTCCGGTATCAATGCTGCCTATAAATTCATCTTCGGGATAACCGCTCAATATCGCCACATGTCTTACCCTGTCCTGAAAGTTCAATGCGATCGAATAACTCAAAATTGCTCCCTGACTGAATCCGCAAATCCAGACCTGATCTTTGTCGCAGTTTTCTTTTTCTGTAAATTCATCGATAAACCCAACCAATTTGTCCCTTGATTCCAGCCCCTGCGGTATATTGTTGAATTTGCCGGCATCCATAAAATTGATCTCATACCAGGCATACATTCCAAATGCAAGATTGTGTATTCCTCGCACGCTGACCACATAAAAATCAGCCGGAAAAGCTTCCGAAAAACTGAACAGATCTTCCTCGTTGCTGCCATAGCCGTGTATCAGCAGCATCAGTTTTGGTTTTTCTGTAATTTGATTTGGTTTTCGTTCCAGATAGTGGATTCCGCAGAGTTCTTTCAGCATGATTATTTTTTTTCTTTCAATGCCATCACAAACAATACCGCGATCGGAACAAGCATGCCGAGTATATAGATTTTGTTTTGCTCAAATATATCCGGATATACCAGTATCGGCGCAATCAAACCAATGATTGAACCGCCCAGATGCGCTTCGTGGCCAATGTTTCCAAGCTGTTTTCTCATTCCGTAAACCGAATAGCCGAGATAAGCAATTGCAAATATCCAGCCTTTAATCGGCAAAAAGAAAAACAGGTAAAGTTCCAGATTCGGATCGACGACAATCGACGCAAACAAGATTCCCGAAACCCCGCCAGATGCACCGACCGCCGAGTAATTGTAATTGTTTCGCTGAAAAAACAGAGACAGCAGATTTCCGCCGATGATTGCTGCCAGATAGACGATTGCAAAAACCAGCTGACCGTTTGCAACCGAACCGGTGTGGCTCGAAAAAAAACCGATCACATACCAGGCAAAAAAATACAGCGTCAGCATATTGAACAGCAGATGGGTGGTGTTCACATGCAGAAAACCTGATGTTAACAGCCGGTCGTACTGTTTGTGGCCAATGATCGGTCCGGGCTGAAATTTAAAGCGGTCAAAAAAATTGTAATCTCCAAATCCCTTGTAGCTGAAAATCACTGTGATCGCAAGAATTGCAATTGTAATCGGATCAATCATTTGTCATCATTTTCGGTTGCTGAATCATCATTTTCATCCGGAAAATCAAACAATAAAGCCTGTTCGCCAATTGAGCCTTCGCTGTCATCCGTCTCATTTTCCAATTCTTCAATTTCTTCCTCTTCGGGTTCCTCAACCTGCGGATGCAGATTGATCTGTTTGATTTTGTCTGTGGTCAGCTGATTGCCCTGAGCGTTGATGCCTTTGACCGCAATAAATTCTTCCAGATCAACCGTTTCGGTTTCCTTTTCGATTCCTTTGACTTTTGAAAAAATCAGATCGACAACCGGATTTTTCTGTGCAGTGACCAGTTCGATAAACGAATTTGGATTTTCTGAAAAATAGAACGGTTGGGGTCTCAGCGTGTCTTCTGCCAGAAATCTTTTGACATAATATCGGTCTTTGTCCGCATCATAATAAATACACGAAATCGGTTTTTCGGGCTTCCATTTTTCAATCGCCAGCAGTTCGTCATCATATCGGTTGCTCAGATCAAAACCGGTGAGTTTGATTTCGCCTTTGTCGTTGATGGTCAGAATCTTATCGGCTCCTTTAAATGCGCCCAACAGTTCGCCTCTTCCGTCTGCATTCAGTCTTTTCACTGTATCGTCAAACCAGATTTTCCTGGGTGCAAGTGTCGAAACACCTTCTTCTTTGAGCTCAACTTTTTTGATCGGATATTTTGAAACCAGATTTCCCTTGCTGTTTCTTCCCTTGACCGACAATTCCGAAAAATCGAGATCGAATTTCAGTTTTTTCAGTCTTTGTGATGGTTTCAGCAATATCTGGACAACCTCGGCTTCACCGTTTGGATTGGCCGAAAAATAAAGAATTTCCGAACCTTTGTTTCCATTGGTCAGATCATATTCGCGATCGCGGGTGATCGAAGTCACCGCAAAGCGTTTCTGATAGGAAGGTCCGTTTTTGCCGTCACGATAGATTAAATTATAAATGGTCCGTTTGTCATTTTTATTCCACACTGCAACGTGGATGATTCCTTTCCCGACAAAGGTTTTTGAATCGACTTTGGTCACCATCATCACACCGTCTTTTCTGAAAACGATGATGTCGTCAATGTCTGAACATTCAAACAAAAATTCGTCTTTTTTGAGCGAAGTCCCGATAAATCCTTCCTCCGCATCCACATAGAATTTCACATTGGCGGCTGCAACTTTGGTTGCATCGATATTGTCAAAAATCCTGATTTCTGTTCTTCTCTCTTTTCCTTTTCCGTATTTTGATTTCAGATTTTTGAAATAATCAATCGCATATTCAATCAGATTTTCAAGATGATGTTTGACATTTTTGATTTTGTCTTCGAGCGATTCGATGTACTGCTGTGCCTTGTCCATATCGAATTTTGAAATCCTTTTGATTCTGATTTCGGTCAGTCGGACGATGTCTTCTTCGGTAACTTCTCTCAGCAGATGTGCGGTATGTGGTTTTAGACCTTTGTCGATCGCACTGATTACACCTTCCCAGGATTCCTCATTTTCAATGTCGTGATAAATCCGGTTTTCGATAAAAATTCTTTCCAATGATGAAAAATGCCATTGTTCCTGGAGTTCGTCCAATTCGATTTCAAGCTCTCTTTTGAGCAGTTCAACCGTGAAATCGGTATCGCTTTTCAATATATCGCTGACCGTCAGAAATTCGGGTGTGTTCACATTGATTACACATGCATTTGGCGAAATCGAAATTTCACAGTCGGTAAACGCATACAGCGCATCGATCATCTTGTCAGGTGAAACACCGGGCATGAGATGAACCAGAATTTCAACATTGCTCGATGTATTGTCTTCGATTTTTTTGATTTTGATCTTTCCTTTGTCATTCGCTTTGATGATCGAATCAATCAGACTTCCGGTGGTGGTCCCAAACGGAATTTCTGTAATCTTCAGCGTGTTTTTGTCTTCCTGATGAATTTTTGCACGGCTTCTAATCTTTCCGCCTCTCTGTCCGTCATTGTAATCGCTTACATCGATCAGCCCGCCGGTCAGGAAATCGGGATAGAGCACAAATTTTTTGTCTTTCAGATAAGCGATTGAAGCATCGATCAGTTCAATAAAGTTATGCGGTAAAATCTTGGTTGAAAGTCCGACCGCAATTCCTTCCACGCCTTGAGCAAGAAGCAGCGGAAATTTGACCGGAAGGTTTTCGGGTTCCTTGTTTCTGCCGTCATAAGAAGGAAGCCAGGTCGTAGTTTTCGGGTTAAAAACCACTTCGAGCGCAAAGGGTGTCAGTCTGGCTTCAATGTATCGTGCAGCCGCAGCACCGTCGCCGGTCAAAACGTTTCCCCAGTTTCCCTGAGTATCGATCAGCAGTTCTTTCTGTCCGACCTGTACGATCGCATCTGTGATGGCGGCATCACCGTGCGGATGATATTTCATGGTATTCCCGACGATGTTTGCCACCTTGTTGTATCGGCCGTCTTCCAGCTCTCGCATCGAATGCATGATTCTTCGCTGAACCGGTTTGAGACCGTCAAAAATCGAAGGAATCGCTCTTTCAAGTATGACATAAGAGGCATAATCCAGGAACCAGTCCTGATACATGCCCGATATTTTTTTGATGGTTTCTTCGTTATTGTGATCGTTCATTGTACTCTTCTTCTTTGTTCTTCATTGATTCTGCTTCTTTGTTTTTTTGAATGACTTTGTAAAGCGATCTTTTTAAATCAGATATTTCCTTGTCATTCAGGTATTTGATATTGAGATAAATCCGGTTGATTCCGTCTTTGCTTCGTTTGCTCCTGATATACAATTCAAGTCTTTTGCCAAAAGATTTCTTTTTGATTTTAAAACCGCTGAGTTTTCTTTTTGGGAAATCAACCATTCTTACATTTTGTGGAAAATATTTTGACCAAAACGGATCTTTTGTCCTTATGGTGATCGTCTCTCCGTCGCTGCTGTATTCAAACTGATGAGGTCCTGTCTTTTTGAAACTAAAGATCAGCAGTGAAAACAGGCAGATGATCAGATAGGGGAATTCCGGTCTGAATTCGTGCGGTACAAGATTGATGATTGCAGGTATCGGGACCAGGATCAGCAGCAGACCGCAAAGTATGCCCAGCATCAGGAAAGTATAAACGATATTGACAATCGGAATGACTCTTTTGTTGTTAATTCTCATCTTGTTTCAGATTTTCTCAAAGATCGACCCTCAGATTTTTAACGATAAATTCCTGACGGTCAGGTGTGTTTTTTCCCATATAGAATTCCAGAAGTTCTTCAATCGTCGTGTCTCGACCGATCATCACCGGTTCGAGACGCATGTCCTTACCGATAAAGTTTTTGAATTCATCTGGTGAAATTTCTCCCAAACCTTTGAATCGCGTGATCTCCGGATTTTTGCCCAACTCACTGATTGCACTGATTCTTTCTTCGTCGGTATAACAGTATCTGGTTTCTTTTTTGTTTCTCACCCTGAACAGCGGTGTCTGCAAAATATACAGATGACCTTCGCGGATCAGATCAGGGAAAAACTGGAGAAAGAAAGTAATCAGCAGCAGACGGATGTGCATACCGTCCACATCGGCATCGGTCGCAATCACCACATTGTTGTATCTCAATTCTTCCAGCCCGTCTTCTATATTCAGTGCCGCCTGCAGCAGATTGAATTCTTCGTTTTCATATACGATCTTTTTGGTCAGGCCGTATGAATTCAATGGCTTGCCTCTCAGACTGAACACCGCCTGGGTTTCAACATTACGGCTTTTTGTGATCGAACCGCTTGCAGAATCACCCTCGGTGATAAAGATGGTGGAATCAAGTTTAGAAACCGATTTCTGATCGTTGTAATGCTGGCGGCAGTCTCTCAGTTTTTTGTTGTGCAGACTGACTTTTTTTGCTCTTTCTCTGGCCAGTTTCCTGATGCCCGAAAGCTCCTTTCTTTCGAGTTCCGCTTCTTTGATTTTTTTCTCAAGAGATTGTGCAACTTCCGGATTTTTATGAAGAAAATTGTCGAGCTGTGTTTTGACAAAATCATTTACAAAAGTTCTGACCGTCGGCAGATCGGGACCCATGTCGGTTGAACCGAGTTTAGTTTTGGTCTGTGATTCAAACACAGGTTCGATTACTTTGATTGCAATTGCACTGATGATTGATTTTCTGATATCGCTCGGATCATAATTTTTATTGAAAAAATCTCTGACCGTCTTTACAACAGCTTCTTTGAACGCACTCAGATGGGTTCCGCCCTGGGTGGTGTTCTGACCGTTTACAAACGAATAATAAGTTTCGGAATATGAACTTCTGCTGTGTGTAAGCGCAATTTCGATGTCTTCGCCTCTCAAATGAATGATGTCATAAACGATTTCCTCGTCAATATTGTCGGTCAGCAAATCCATCAGACCGTTTTCGGAATAAAATTCTTCGCCGTTAAAAATAATTTTCAGACCCGGATTCAGATATACATAATTCTTGAGCATCCGTTCCACGTACTCTTTTCGGTATTTGAAATTTTTAAAAATTTCGGGATCGGGTACAAAAGTGATTTTTGTTCCCTTTCTGATGGTGGTTTCCTTTTCTTCTTCACAGGTCAGCGTGCCATAAGAAAATTCAGCAATTCTGGTTTTATTGTCACGAATTGACTGGACTTTAAAAAATGATGAAAGCGCATTGACCGCTTTGGTGCCGACTCCGTTCAGACCGACCGATTTTTTGAACGCTCTCGAATCGTACTTTCCGCCGGTGTTCATTTTTGAAACCGCATCCACCATTTTTCCGAGCGGAATCCCCCGTCCGTAGTCTCGAACGCTGACTTCGCTGTCGGACAGGTTGATCTCAATTGTCTTTCCCGCACCCATCACAAACTCGTCAATCGAGTTGTCGATGATTTCTTTCAGCAGTACATAGATACCGTCATCCTGAGATGAACCGTCGCCGAGTTTCCCGATATACATCCCCGGGCGCATTCTGATATGTTCGCGCCAGTCGAGGGTCTTGATATTGTCTTCTGTATAATTGTTCGCCGTCTTTGACAACGGCTCATTGATCACATCTTCTGTCATTTCACAAAAATAGAAAAATTCAATTGTGATTTCAAACCAACTCAAAATGATTATCAAATGTTTTTCAACGATTTTTCATTGTTTTATGCTTAATTTTAACCAATGAATCTGAAATCAAAACTTCCGCAGTTCGGAACCACAATTTTTACGGTGATGTCTCAATTGGCAAACGAACAGGGTGCTGTCAATCTTTCGCAGGGATTTCCCGATTTTGACTGTTCGCCCGATCTGGTAAATCTGGTTAATGATGCAATGAAAAAAGGTTTGAACCAGTATTCGCCGATGAGCGGTGTCAAAGAACTCAGAGAACAGATCAGCCGGAAACAGTCTGAAATTCACAATTCCGGTTATCATCCCGACACCGAGGTAACCGTAACCGCCGGAGGTGCTGAAGCTTTGTTTTCGGCGATTGCGGCAGTCATCCGACCGGACGATGAAGCGATTATTTTTGAACCTGCCTACGATCTTTATCGGCCAGCGATTGAACTTTTTGGCGGAATTGTAAAATCGGTCAAATTGATTGGGCCGGATTTTCAAATCGATTGGGAAATCGTCAAATCGATGATCAGTTCAAAAACGAAACTGATCATCATCAACAATCCGAACAATCCTGCAACCTCGGTTTTGACCGAAAATGATTTTATGGAACTGGCTAAAATTGTCAGAGACACCGATATTGCGATTATCAGCGACGAAGTCTATGAACATATCGTTTTTGACGGTTTGAAACACATCAGCATCAGTCAGTTTCCGGAATTAAAAGAAAGAAGTTTTGTGATTGCTTCTTTTGGGAAACTTTATCACATCACCGGCTGGAAAGTCGGTTACTGTCTGGCGCCTGAAGATTTGGCCAAAGAATTCAGAAAGGTGCATCAGTTCAATGTTTTTTGTGTCAACACGCCGGTTCAGTATGGTTTGGCCGAATTTCTGAAAAGAAAAGATGAATATTTGAGCCTGCCCGAATTTTTTCGGAGGAAAAGAGATTTTTTTATTGAAGGAATGAAACAAACGCCTTTCAAAATATTAAAACCCAAAGGAAGTTATTTTCTGCTGGCTGATTATTCAGAAATTTCTGATTTGAACGAATTTGAATTTTCAAAATGGCTGACTGAAAATTACAAAGTGGCAGTAATTCCGGTTTCAGCATTTTACAATGATCCGCCCGAACAAAAACTGGTCAGATTCTGCTTTGCCAAAAAAGAGGAAACCATGGAGAGAGCGATTGAGAAGCTGATTCGGATTTAGTAAATTAAAATTGACCTTTCAGACGTTGAACAAAAAGTGCATCACATCACCATCCTGAACAATGTATGATTTTCCTTCGGTACTCAGTTTTCCAGCTTCTCTTGCTTTTGCTTCTGAGCCGTATTTTACAAAATTATCATAAGAAATCACCTCGGCACGAATAAAACCTTTTTCGAAATCGGTATGAATCACACCGGCAGCCTGAGGTGCGGTAGATCCCTCATGGATGGTCCAGGCGCGAACTTCTTTGACACCAGCAGTGAAATAAGTCTGTAGTTTCAGCAGTTTGTAGGCAGAACGAATCAGACGGTTGACGCCGGGTTCTTCCAGACCGAGTTCTTCCAGAAAAATCTGTCTTTCTTCGTAGGTTTCAAGCTCGGTGATATCTGCTTCAATCTGTGCAGCCAGCACCAATACTTCTGCGTTTTCATCTTTGACCGCTTCACGAACCGCATCCACATATTTGTTTCCGTTTTTTACGGCAGCCTCGTCCACGTTGCACAAATAAAGGACCGGTTTGAAAGTCAGCATATGCAGACTGTCGAGAATTTCTGATTCAATTTCGTCAGCGTCCATTTCTCTCAGATTTTTTCCCTGTTCCAGAAATGATTTGGCAGATTCAAGCACTTCAGCAATTTTTTCTTCTTCCTTGTTTCCGCCTTTCGCCATTTTTTTTGCTTTGTCGATTCGTTTGTCAACCGCTTCCAAATCTTTGATCTGCAACTCTGTGTCGATGGTCTCCTTGTCTCTGATCGGATCGATGGATCCGTCCACGTGGGTAATGTTCTCATTGTCAAAACATCTCAAAACATGAATGATGGCGTTGCATTCTCTGATGTTGGCCAGAAACTGATTACCCAGTCCTTCTCCCTTGCTCGCACCTTTGACCAGACCGGCTATGTCAACAATTTCAACCACTGCCGGAACCACTCTTTCGGGTTTGACCAGTTCTTCGAGCTTATAGATTCTCGGATCAGGTACAGAAACCGTTCCCACATTGGGTTCGATGGTACAAAACGGATAGTTGGCCGACTGTGCTTTTGCATTTGACAGACAGTTGAACAGTGTTGATTTTCCGACATTTGGCAGACCGACGATTCCACATTTCATATTGATGCTGTTTTGAAAATTGGTGCAAATATAAAGCTTTATGAATTGTAAATCTTATCGGTCTTTTGGATCAAATCGAAAAAAGATAATGACAACAGTCATTTGTTAAATTTGAATTTCCCCAATACATTTGTATCGCTTATTTAGACTAATTTAAAATTAAATGAATTTTTATACAAGAGTTGCCCTTCCGGTATTGTTCTTAATCGGAGGCATGCTTTGGGCGCAACAACTGTCGCTTTCCGGAAAAATCACAGATAAGTCAAACCATCCGATTCCAAATGCTGTCGTCATAGTTGACGGAACCGACCTGGTGGTTTATACAGATTTGGACGGAAAATACAATATATCACCGATTGAAAACGGGCAATATCTGGTGACCATCGAATTGCCAAACGACCGGAAAATAACCGAATCAGTTGTGATTGACAATCATGATGTGAAATTCAATTACAAATATCTTGGTGAATTTGTGCTTGACAATGTTGAAATCTTTGGCAGGAGAGAAGAAAAACCAAAAGGAATCGAACAGATCACCCGTTTTCCGGTCAACACAAATCAGCAGATTCAGACCGTTTCAATCATATCTGAAAAGCTGATTGAGAATCAGGGTGTGCTGACGCTGACCGATGCCGCCAGAAATGTGCCGGGTGTCATTCAGTTTGCCAGTTACGGCGGACCGAGAGAGTCAATGTCGATCAGAGGATACAGAGGAACACCGACGCTGAAAAACGGTGTTAGAATGGATTCTGATTTCAGAACCGGTTCTGCAATTACAGATATGGCAGGGGTTGAATCGATCCAAATCATCAAAGGTTCTGCAGCAATCACTCAGGGGGTCGGTGACGACTTGGGAAGTGCGGGCGGTGTGATCAACATCGTAACCAAAACACCAAATTATAAAAGTGCAGCCGAATTGAGCGTCAGATCGGGTTCTTGGTGGAGAAGCCGTATGCAGTACGATGCCCAAACCGCAGTCCTTGATAGCAGAAATCTCGGTTTCAGAATTACAGGTGCATTTGAAACCGGAAAATCATACCGTGATGAGGTGAAGAATAAAAAGGTATATGTGAATCCTTCTTTGGGATGGAAGATTGACGACAAAACCGAATTGATCATGGAGATGGATTATCTGAATCAGAATTCAACACCGGACAGAGGAACTGTCAATCTGGCGTCTGACACTGATTATGCGCTTTACAAAATGAACCATAAATTCATGGGGTTCAAAGACGACAATGTCAATGTGAAAAACCTGACTTATTCTGCAAGAATCCACAGAAACATTACCGATAAAATCGTTGCCAGAGTCGGATATTTCAATTCATATTTTGAAATGGACAGCAGAGGTGCGACCATTTCAAGTTTCAAGGATCAGGACGGAGATATCATATACAACAAAAGAGTGAGAGGCATCGGCCGAAGTTTTACAAACGATAGAAATTCAACTTTGCAAATCGACTTGATGGGCAGTGACATGAACTTTGGAATTTTTAAATGGGCATGGCAGGCCGGTTATGATTATACCATGTCGAGAGTGGATTCAAGAAGCGCAAAAGGAATCAAAAAACTGGATGTTATCGATGTTTTAGATGAAATCCCAAACCCGAATTCAGTTACTTTTGGCGATTATGACGCAGAAATGCTTGAGTTGGGTGAATCCACACTGACCAGAAATTATTATTACGGTTTTATGACTCAGCATCATTTGTCGATCACTGATTATGTAAAAATAATTGGCGGTGTGAGATGGAGTTATTCGATCAATCAAAGCAAAAGCGTAGTCGATCCGATGATCGGTCTGATGTTTTCGCCGGTTAAAAATGTCAATTTTTTTGGTTCCTACACCACTACCTCAAGTCTGAGAAGTGCAGCCAATCCGATGGAAGAAGGCGGAACGCTGGGTGTGTCAAGAACCTATCAGTATGAATTTGGTTTCAAATCCCAATGGTTCAATGACCGTTTCAGAATAAATATGACCTATTTTGATATGGACAATAAAAATATGTCTTATCAGATTTATGACGAAAACCAGACGCCGACCGGACTGTACGGAAAGGCCGGCAATCTGAAAAGGAACGGAGTTGAACTGGAATTGGCGGGCAGACCGATCAAATCGCTTCATGTGATGCTCGGCTATTCATATTTGGATGCGAAATACCACAATTCACCCGCATTTATGGACGGTTCAAGACCGATGAATTCACCTTACAATACTGCCAATGCATGGGCTTATTACAAGTTTGACCGAAGTCTCCTGAAAGGATTTTCTATCGGCGCAGGTGTCTATTACGTGGGTGACCGCCCTGCAAATGATTATACAAAAATCACTTCGGTACACGACACCACACCGGGCATCAGATATTTCAATATGCCTGCCTACACCACACTGAATGCACAGCTGGCTTATGAATGGAAAAAGATGAATTTTCAGCTGTTCTTTAACAACATCACCAATTCAATCGGATACAACTCTTATTATAGAGGCGGGTTCATCAATCAGACTGATCCGTTCAACATTTCCGCCCAAATTAATTTTAAATTTTAAATGATATGAAAAAATTGATTTTTACAGCTGTTCTCGGGCTGATGATTTTCGCAGTCTCTTGCAGCAAAGAAGAGAAAAAAAGAGGTTTGGACTATGATCAGCTGAAAAATGAACTCGCTCTGAACTCAGACCAGTCCTCAAAATTTGATGAAACTGCAGCCAAATTCAAAAATATGATGGAGGAAAACAAAGCAGCTAACACCACAGAAGGCGGAAAGATGAACAGAACTGCGTTTTTTGCAAAAATGGAGGAGATTTATAAACTGCAGTCAGCAGAAATGTCTGCTTTTCTTGACGAAGGTCAGCAGGCGAAGTACAATGAATTCATGGATAAGAATACACGCAAAAGACCAAGATACAACGATGAGCTTTTGGCAAAAATCAAAACCGAGCTAAGTCTTGACCAGGAACAGTCAAAGGTTCTGGAAGCTGCAAACAATGCGTTTGAAAAAGAATTTCAGGATGCACACGACATCTATCACGGAAACGAGGAGCTTGCAAAAGAATACCGTGAAAAATTTGACAAACAGCGGAGAACAGCAATCGAATCGGTGCTGAGCGATGAACAGGTGACAAAGTTCAGAGAGCTGGTTGACGAGGCGAATCAATAAAATTTGAAAAAGCACAAACGGTTCTGCTGTTTGTGCTTTTATTTTGAGCTTTTCGATTTGGGATATGAAATTCAGAAAGTTATTTTTCAGAAAGAGAAAAAAGAATGAAAGCAGGTTCAAACACATCGCTTTCATTCTTCATTTGTGGCTTGGGCTGATTTCATCTCTGGTCATTTTGATTGTTTGTCTGACCGGTTGTATCTATGTTTTCAAAAATCAGGTCAATGATTTTTACAACCGTGAACAGGTTTTTGTAAAATCCGGCGGAGAGCGTCTGCCGCTTCAGTATTTTGAAGATCAGCTTGCAAAATCAGATCAGCAGATCAGTTCGATCATGATTCCGAAAAGCGCCAAAAGAAGTTTGGTCATCAGTTCGACAGATCCGGATTCAAAGATTTTCCAAACCCATTTTTTCAATCCATATACAGGCAAAGATTTGGGTTCGGGCGGTAGTCTTGACGGATTTTTCAATACAGTCGAACAGATTCATAAGAATCTGCTTTTGGGCGATGCCGGCAAACAGATTGTCGGTGTCTTTGTGCTGATTTTTATTTTTTTGCTTTTTTCGGGTTTGGTGCTTTGGTGGCCAAAAAGAAAAAAGAAACAGATCAGAAATGCTTTCGGCATCAAATGGAAGGCAAAGTTTTACAGACTCAACCATGATCTGCACAGCACCTTAGGATTTTACAGTCTGATTTTTCTGCTGTTCATTGCCGTTACAGGTGTCTATATCACTTATCCGTGGGTGAAATCTGCGGTTCTGGTTTCGCTTGGCGGCAGCTCGGTTCAGGAACAGACAGTTCAGCCCGATGATGAAGTTTCTGATTCTTTTGCTGAACTGATGAATGAAATGCTCAAAAAAGAAAATGAAAAATCAGCGCTCAGTAATGAAAAACCGATTTCTGCCGACAGTATTTATTCGCTGGTTTCAAAAGATCTTCAGTACAATGGAACAACCGTGATTCTGATGCCCAACGAGAATGAGCCGAGATTCAGAATTCAAAAAATCAATACCGACAATCTTTTGGGGGCGATGCTGCCTGATCTGGTCGAATATGACAAAAAAGGAAATCTTCAAAAAGAAGAATTGTTCAAAAACAAACCGCTTCATCAGCAGTTCAAAGAAATTTCAAAACCGCTGCATACCGGTGAAATCCTTGGTTTGAAGAGTCTGATTTTTTATTTTCTGATCACACTGATCGGTTTTTCACTTCCAATCACAGGTTTCATCATGTGGTGGAAAAAAATGAAGTGATCAATTTATTTTCCGGAATCCCATTCGTCCAAAAATCTTTTCAGAAATTCTTCCAAAAACCGATGTCTTTCTTCGGCGATTTTTCGGCCTTCAGAAGTATTCATCAGATCTTTTAATTTCAGTAATTTATCATAAAAATGCTGAAGACCGGTTTCGTTGGGATTTTCAGAATTCCAGATTTCTCTTTCTGTTTTTCCACCGTAAGCAAAACATCTTGCAATCCCGATTGCGCCCATCGCATCGAGCCGGTCAGCATCCTGAACGATTTGGGCTTCGATTGAAATCGCTTTTTTTCCCTTGCTGAATGAAATCTGAGAAACGATTTCCACGATCTTTGAAATCAATTCAGAATCAGCGTTTTGAGCTTTCAGAAATTTGGTAATCAGTTCTTCAGATCTGTCTTTTCCGCCGTTGAGTTTGTAATCGCCCAGATCATGCAGCCGTGCGGCCAATTCGACCAAAAACAAATCTGCATTTTCTTCTTTTGCAATTTTTATTGCAGTTTTGACCACCCTTTCAATATGAAAATAATCGTGTCCGGTACTTTCGCCGCTAAATTTCTTTTTGATAAATTCATCAGCGGTTTTCAAAATTGACTGTTGACTCATTGCAGAAAAATTAATCCTCAAATATCGGTCAGCCGGATCAGAAATTTCATTTTTTTTGAAAAGAATGTAATTTCTTTGTCAGAAACGGACTTTTTATTTTCATTCAGCCGAAGCAGAAGGCAATAAAAATTGTCGGTTAATAACCGGATTTTCGTAGGTGATTTAATTATTGGTAAATCAGAAAAACAGGCGATTTCTTTTGGCTAATCCCTGATTGATACAATCTTTGATAAACGATCTAAAGACCGTTCCTGATTCAAAAATTTGTATTCCTTTGAGTTGAACAGGTATGCGAAAGTTTAGTAAATTATTACCGGCCGATTTGTTTCACTTCCATCAACACTTCAGTGTGATGATGTCCGCTTATTGCGCTCATCAGTGGCCCCTGCACAGTGATTTTTTTGTTCAGATATTTAGATAAATTTATTTTTTTATCCAAAGTATATATTTGAATTTCCTTAATTCCACGGATGGTGTGGTCCCCCATTTCCGGATCGGGTTGGTCGGGTGCGGCTATCACATTCACAGGATAATCGAGTTTTAAAATCAACACTGTTTCTTTCTCGTCTTTTTCCGGTGTTTCACCGTAATTCGGAGCGCCATAAAACATTTTTTCAGTCAATGTTCCGCTGATTTTGGAAACAGCAGGTTCATATTGATAATCATTCTTGCAGGGTTTAGTATTGGCGGATTTTGCTTTTTTCAGGATGAATTCTTCAGTTAATGCTTCCGAAAAAAAGATTTTCCCGGTTTGTGCAGCCGTTATTTTTTGGCGGGCAGAAACATCTTCTTTCCCGTAATTTCTGGTAACAGAAGTATATTCTTTGAATTCGTAATCTCCGTTTTTGTCTTTTTCAAATACAATTGAAATATCCGACTGTGAACTGCCGCTCCCCAATGTATAATCGACGGAAAGTATATTGACGGAAAGTTCAGGATAGTTGCCTCCGGAAATTCCCAGAAGGTCTTTTCCCATCATCAGTTCTGAATTTTCTGCAATTTTCGTCAGTTTTCCTTTGGTATTCCGCAGGATCATCAGGGTTTCAAAATCGGGATTTTCATCATCTTTTAATTCCAGCAGAATATCGCCGGAATCAGATTTCAATCCGGGACCGAAGCTGTCAATAATTTCCTGCTGACCGATAAATGGTTTGAATTTTTCGGGTTTGATTTGTGCCGATACCGATATTGTGAAAATCAGCATCAGGATAATGGGGAATAAATAATTGCGTTTCATTTTAATTTTTCTTTTCGTAATGCCAGTTTTTATTTTCCGGGTCGAAAACGGTTTCGTAATTTTAAGAATGATTTTCCACGAATTTTAAATTTTTCCCGACTTGGAATGCTTTGGTTTTTGTAATTGTTTTTTCGGCTTCCATATCCAATTCGTGTTCGGAAATGATGATTGTATTGTTTTTGATTTCGGATGTTGTCTGCATCATACTTTCCGCCCATTCATCGTAAAACACTTTTTTGGAATCCGTCAGCTGATCTTTGGTGTCATAAGTTGCGAGCCAGGCATTGTTTTCCATCTCAGAAGTCCGGCTGATGAGCAGGATTTTGCCTTCTATTCCGCTGTACATTTCTTTGAGAAGATAATAATCGATTCCGGATAGACTGCCGTTTGTATCCGGAAAATATTTATCTATTTTGTCAATTTGCAATTCTTTGAGATCCGAACCGGAAAGCGGCTGATTGTTTTGAATTTCTTTTTCACCAAATTGTTCCAGGTCAAAATTCATGTCCGGAAGCGGAATAATTTCTGGAGCATGGTTTTCGGAAATTTCTGAGGTTTTAAAATTCTTAACTTCAGTCGTTTTGTTTTCATTTTTACAACCGATGAACAACTCGAAACCGAACATCAAAACGACGAATGGTATTATGGTCTGATTAAAATTTTTCATAATGTTTATTTTTGATTATTCTGAATTTAGCAGGGAATAAATAAGGTGACACTTACGATATTTCCATTGTTGTCGAACCGAATGATCCATCTGTCATCAGCTTCCTCGCCGGTGGGAATTGATATTGATTTTCCGCTGTCGCCCTCACCGTCATTGATCCACCAGCTGTCGTTCTTATGCAGAATATTTTGCAGTTCTTTCAAGGTTGTATCGGCGGTAATGGTGCCTTTGCCGGTTTGCAGCTTCAAGCCGCTGTTTTTAAATGCAATGGTTTGGAACGCCGCTTGTTTTTGTTCGCTCAATTCAAAAATCAAATTTGGATATTGCAATTCACGGTACTCTCCTTCAATGAAATAGATTCCGCATTCCATCGTCATATCAGGATCGGTTATTTTTCCGTTTCCCAAAAGTTTCTGATATTCCTTGAGCGTTGCGGTCAACGGAATCGAAACATTTTCGGGAGTCAGGATTTCATCGACCCAAATGTATTCACGTTGGCCAATTTCGGTTTTGTGAAGCGCAGTAAATGTATTGATAAGCGATTTGTTTTTAAAGATAAATTCGGTCGGTACTGAGTAATCATCATTGTTGTTGCTCAAGATTTCTCCAATGATGATTCCGTTTCTGATTTCTTTCAATCTGTAAAAAAGATCGGTCGAACCGGCATTGGCATCGAACTGATTCTGATAGAGCCACTGTTTGTCTTTGTTCAAAAAAACAGCATAATGGATATCGAAATTGTTTCCGCCGCTGCGGCCTTCCACAGTGAACCCAAGCAAAGCATCTGAAATACCGTCGCTGTCCAAATCTCCATAAATGATTTTCACCATATCATCGTTCCAACTGAAGATTTTTTCATTTTCCAAAGCCATATCTTTCAGGAACTTTTTATTGGTTTTGAGCTTTTCAAATGCCAGCATGATGGCGCTACTGTCTGTCGCCGGATTCTCATTCGGAAGGCTGCCCTGCAAATTTTCAGTTTTGTCTGTTTTTGAATCGGATTGCCCGCAGCTTGTCATCATTACAGTGTTTGCAAAGATGAGAATGAAATAAAATTTGATGGTTTTCATGTTTTTTAGTTTTTTTATCTGCTTTATTCAGGCAACAAAATAAATTTCCATTTGTAAGTGAAAAAATTGAAATATCAGATTCTGTTTTGTAATTCATTGTTTTATAGTTATTTACTTAATCATTATGAATTATAACAAAATTTAAACAGGCTTAGCAATCGAATACGACCAGTCCGTCACCAATTTTTTTCAGTGGTTTTTCGGAATCGTTTTGATCGGAAAGGAAAAAATACAGATGACGGCTTTCGTAATCTTGGCTCAAATCCAGAATCATGTCGGGCAAACCGTCCGCATTCAAATCTCCCGCCCAGATCATTTTAGGATTTGAATCGTATATTTCATCCACTTCGGCAATGGGATAGCTTTTTGCATCATCCGAACTGAAAAACAGTTTGAAGTTTTTTGCATCAAAATAAATATTGCCTTCCGAATCTTCGGGGAGCTTATCCGCAGATAAGATATTTCCTTCATCATCTGTTCCTGAAGCTGATAAGGAATATTCTTTGTCATTCATTTTAAAAATTACAGAATTTCCGGGAATCAAAGGTTTATCTTCCAGAACGGTAAACTGATTTTCACTCAAACCTTCGAAAGGTGTAAAGAACAACACCGCGTCTTTGTGTTTGGAATTAATGATCATCACATCCAATCCCGAACACGGATCGTTGTCATAACGGACATTTAAATCTGCTTTTGCGACCATCCATTTTCCGTTTTTATTGTTTTTATAGATTTCGTACCATTCTTTGCCTTCCACGGTTACGGGATAGCCGGTGTCGTCTTTTCGGTAAGCCATTGGCAGAATGATTTCCACATTTTTTGGAAACGGAATGATATCTGATGCTGCAGCAACAGTATCACCGGGAAATTCCATGATTTCGTTGTCGGTTTCCTGATGAATTGATTCATTTTTGTCTGAACCTTTGCAGGAAGAAAAAGAAATCATCAAACAAAAAATCAGAATTGCAGTATTTGAAATTTTTATTTCCATTTTTTTAATGAGTTATTTGTTAACTGTATGGTCAGTTGAAAAAGGCAGTTGAGTTTTTACAAATGATAAATGGTTTCCAAAATTTTTATTTCCTGAGCTGAAACCGATAAGCACCGTGAACGGACTGATCTTTATTCTTGTTCCACACTTCAAATTCGGTTTGATAAAAATCATATATGGTTTCGGTATTCAGCACTTCCATGATGAGTGTAATCACCTCAGCATCTTCAGCAGAAACCGCAGCTGTATTGGCAAAGAGATCGTCTTCCTTAAGCATCACTTCGCGGTTGCTGTTGGTCAGTCTTTCGGCTGCTCCAATCAATACTTTTCCGTTATCTGCCTGCCATCCGGAAAGCTTTAAAACCAAATTAAAGCGGTCGCCTGCTTTCAGTGTATTGTTTTCGGGAACCAGTTCGCCGTTGTCTTTCATCAGAAAAGCAGATTCTACTTTCAGACCGCCGGCTTCCCGAAATTCGACAGCATTTCTAATTGGGTTGATGCTTTCTGAAACGGTTTTTAAATTGTCTGCGGTTTTGTTGCCGCTGCCTACGCTGAATTCGCAGGAGCAAAGCATCAGCAGTACAAAAATACTGAGGATTGTTTTTTGGGTTTTCATAGTTTTCAGTTTTAATGTTTAAATGTAAAAAATGTAATGCCCGCTGATTTCCTGCTCCGGATACATTTTACTCCAAATCCTGAAATCCACACGGAAGAAATCCACCAAACGGTCTATGCCGTCAATGACAGCCGAGAGCGAAATTTTTTCGGCAGCTTTGAGCGGAAGAACATCGTAGCGTTCAAACAAATCGCCTTCGTGCAGGAAACATTGCCCCTCATCGGTGGTGATTTTTTCGGATGCACCAATGCTGATCGATTCGTTCATTCCTTTCCATCCGTGAATGATAAGATGGAGATGCATCTTTTCGCCGAGATTGATGAGATTTTCTTCACGAACCAAAGGTCCCGAGGCATATTGCAGCCACGCCTGTTCTACGGTTAATCCGCCTTTGGCTTCCAACTGTATTCCGTTTCTGATTTTGATGTTCATCGATTTTAATTTTTAATTGACAGGGTAAAATTATTCTGAATATCAAAATGATACAATCCCGAAAATAGGGGAGGCGGAAATCGAGAAATGTGATGGTGGAATAATTTAAAGCATCATTGCATAATAATGTTTCATTTCCGTTTGGTTTCAATTGGTTTCATTGTGAGAATAAATTGGCTACTGAATAAATGAGGGCAATTAGAACCGGAATACCAATCAGCAGCCATAAAAAAATCCGTACTGCTTTTTTTGCCGACATTACGCCCATTTTTTTCAGAGCTTCTTCTTTGGGAAGATGCTGCAGGCTTGCATCCGGACGATTTTTTGTCAATGCGTTCAGAAGTCGTTCAAAATCCTCGTCGTTGCTGTTTATAAAAATCCGTTTGGTTTTGGTCTTTCCGTTTTTGGAATAGGTAAAAATGAATTCCGAATTGTATGAAAAATCGCCTTCGGAGCGAAAACCTCTGAGATTTTGAGGATTGGTGGTTTCCACCCTACAAAAATTACGAAGGTCAGAAAGCGGAATATCGATCACTTTCGGTTTGTCGATTGCGCCTTTTCCCTGTGTTTTGCAGATAAATCGATCATCATCTGTAAGTGTAAGACTTACAGTTGCGGATGAATGATCCAAAACATATTTTTTCATAATATTTAGTGTTTGAACGGCGCTGTGTTTTTTTTTACCCAGTTTCGGCAATAATACGATCGAGGTCTGAAATGGTTTGGTTTCCCTGCAATCTCCGTCCTGAATTATCAATCAAATCCGGAGCGGTACAAACCATATCCAACGAAGAATAGACATCATTGAAATCAATAAATTGTATCTTTTGACTCAGCTCAAGATGACAATTTATTGGACTTTTTGAACTCCAGCATAATTTTAATTTTTAACTTTATATCATGATTTCTGTTTTTATTGTGGACGATCATCCGGTGGTGGTGGAAGGGTTGAAGTCGGTTATTGAGAAACTTGACGGACATCAGGTTACGGGTGTGGCGTACAATGCGGTGGAAGCAGTGGAATTATTGAAAAAAACAAAAACGGATGTACTGCTTTTGGATATCAATCTGCCGGATATCAGCGGTATTGATTTGTGTAAAAAGATCCGGAAAGAGTTCCCCGATATCAAAATTCTGGGGATCAGCACGTTCAGCGAGCGCAGCTATATTTCCCGAATGATACAGAACGGTGCTCACGGCTATCTTATCAAAAGCGCATCAAAAGAAGAAATTGCCGAAGCCATCGAATCGGCAATGCAGGGAAAACTCTATATGAGCCTGAATATGAAACACCTTCTCCAGCCTAATTCGGTTACAAAAAGCAATATGCCCGACCTGACCAAGCGGGAAAAAGAAGTGCTGCAACTGATTGCCGAAGGCATGACCAATAATCGGATTGCCGAAAAGCTATTCGTAAGTCCATCCACGGTAGATACTCACCGCAAAAATATGATTACCAAGTTAGAGGTCAGCAATACTGCCGCTTTGATTCGTTTTGCGGTAGAGCATGGTCTTATTGAATAATGTCACCTAAAAAAATTCAACCGCCAATTGTCCATTGTCCTTATCACCAGCTTCCGCCGCCGCCGCTTCCGGCACCGCCTCCTGAAGAACCGCCGCCACTATGCGAAGAACTGCTGCCGCTTGACGGCGAAGCCACCATTGTTCTGCTTGCGGTTTTCATACTGCTGCTGAACGAATGTGCAAACGTATTCATCGTGAAATGTGTCCCCGAGCTGCTGCTGTACCAATCGGGCGATTTTGATAATAATCCTTCAAATTTCCCTGTCCATTCTTTCAGTAAATTGAAAGCGACCGCATAAGGCATTGTCTTTTCAAAATAAAGCGGGTCTTCCTGCAGCAGGGTTCTGATGCGGTCTGTTTCCGCCATTTTGACGAATTGGTAAAAGCCCAAAAGTTCGGGCATCACCGATTTTCCTTTTTTATTTTTTGTCAGAAGTTTGTTGGTGATGTATGCAAACAAAAACGGAAAAACAGTAAAAAAGAAAAGAAAATTAAAAATGAGCAACAGAATGAATTTTACCGATTCGATGTCTATATAATCTTTCACGAAAAACGGTAAAGCCGTAATGCTGAAAGCCGCCCATGTCCACGATAATATCATAATGAACAGTTTTAATCCTGAATCTTTATGGGTATAATATTCTTTGGATTTATTGTTGAGCAATTGCAATGCTTCATGGAAAACCCCTACAAGATTGCCCGTCAAAACTTCGTCTTTTTCTTTAAATATTTTGCCAAACAAATTGAATTCATAGCCGGCGGAATCTTCGGGCAGTTCTTTGAGTTTTATCAATTTTAAATTATCATTCAAAGCACGTTCTCCTTTGGGAATTTCTTCCATACGGATAATGCCTTTCGTTGCCCAATAGGGCAGCAAACAAGAGATATCCCTGGAATCAGCCGTGTTGTCAATCAGCACTCCTGCCATTGCCGGATCCATATTTTCCGGCGGATAATAACTGGTAACGGGCGTGATTCTGTTCAGTCTTAACTTCAGTTTGACATAGCCAAAGACGGAAATGAAAATCAAACCCGGAATGCCCAGCCAGTCATATCGTTTCCAAAACGGCGGTGTGAAATCCGTTTCGGCAATCAATGATTTTGGCATTTTCACCAAAACCGTTACGCTTTGACCGAGAACTGAATAAAAATTTTCTTTTGATTTTGCCGAGAAAATATTTTCGGAATAATCGTCATCAAATTCGGTGGAAAGTTCGGTATTTCCATTGGCTCCCGAATACACAAAACAGTTTTTCGGCGAAAGTACAGTACCATCAGGAGTGTGAACAGTAAAGTTTACTGATTTGAAAACAGAGAGCCATTCCGAAGGTTTTACATTCCAGTAAAATTGTGCGAGACTGTCCGTAAAAATCAGTGCATTTTTCACCCGGTAGCGGATTTCGTATTGCTGGTTTCCATCGATCAGTTTGTCTTTGTCGCCGATTTTGATGCTGAGCTTATCGCTGAATCGTTTTCCAAAGATTTCATTGGTGGTGAAAGTACGTCCGGGAACCTCAATATCGGAGATATACATTTCCCGTTTGGAAACTTTTCCGTTTTCGTCCCGGAAATCAAACTTTGTAAGCATTTCCCTGAAAATGCCGTGTTTCGGCTGGGAAAATTCGATGTCGTATTTTTCCACCACATCAAAATAGCCGTCTTTGCTGAGATAGAATTCCGCGGTAAGATTATTCACGATAAAATCCTGTGCAAAGGAAACTGTACCGCACAGCAGGAAAACAAAGAGAAAATAAATTCGTTTCATGGCGCTAAATTTTTTAAATCCACATTTACATTTTCCCTGTCGGCAGCTTCTGCTTCAAAGTAATCGAAATGCCGATACTTGAAAATTCCGGCAAACACAACTCCGGGAAAACTTTCGCCATAAGTATTGTTTTCGCGAACGGTGATGTTGTAATATTTTCGGCTTCGTTCCAGATTTTCTTCAATTTCGCTCAGCTTTTGCTGCAGGTCGAGGAAATTGGTATTGGCTTTCAAATCGGGATAAGATTCGCTGAGCGCGAACAGACTGCGCAGTGTTTGCTGTAATTGGTTTTCGGCTTTTATTTGTGCATTGATGTCATCTTTCGGCGCTGACGTGGCTGCGTTTCTTGCAGCAACAACTTTATTCAGCGTTTCCTGTTCGTGTGCGGCATAGCCTTTTACGGTATTCACGAGATTGGGAATATGGTCGTGTCGGCGTTTCAGGGCAACATCTATAATGCTCCACGCATCTTTTACCCTATTTCGGTTCTTGACAAACCGGTTGAAAATGCCGATGATGGTGATGATGAAAACAATTCCGAAAATTAAAATGGTTCCGATATTGTACATAGCGTTTATTGTCTGATTTTAAAGAAAGGTCTTTTAAAGTGCCACCGCAGAATCCGGTTTGTCTGTTCCCGATATAACCGTGCGCTGCGGATTATTTCGGTCATATTTTACATACACTGTTTTTCCGGGTTCGATTTTGTAAACGGATGGTTTTTGAATCAAAAGCACAACATCGGTTTCAAAAGAACTGATATCTGTTGCATTCACACGAATACGCAGTTTATAAGCATCCGCACCGTTCATAAAGTTGTCGATAAGCTGCGTTTTGGATAAAACTTCGGCTTCAGCTGTAACGCCATTTCCATTGGCATTCAGTTCGTTGAGTAACGCACTCGTTGCCTGCAGTTGCAATACAATATCCTGCGGCTGATGTTGCTTGGCTTGATTTGCCATAATGGAATCCACGGTTCCATAACCCGGAACATTTACAGAACCAAAAGGTTTTTGCTGACTTCCGGAAGTTTGTGCCGACTGGTCAAAAACAACTTTACTTCGGTCATTCGGGTCATATTTCACTGCAAAGCTGACACCCGGCTGAAAAATACCGACTTGGGTAATGGGGAGCATCTGTTCTATTTTTTCAAACCAGGTTTCGCCTTGCGGATTGGTGATATTTGCTTCAATGATAATCGAATAAAACTGATTGGCTCCGGCGCGCATAGACATCCCTGCCTGATAACTTTTGATGACGGTTGCGGTTGCCGGCAAACCGTTTGGAATGTCTTTGGGTTTCAGTCCGCCCAAAAGCCAGCGTTGCAATATATAAATTATCAGAATGATGAAGACCACAAATCCGATAACGATAAACCAAAAGCTGCTGCCAAAGATTTGATTGATGAGGTCTCCAAAACCCGTTTCTTTTATCGTGAAATAAATAGAACCCAGTGTAAAAAGTCCAATGCCGAGTCCCATTAACAGGGAGGTGTTGGCAAATTTTTTTCCGTAATTGTTATTTCCCATTTTTTTACTTTTTCGAGGTTAATCAAACAAATTTTCCTGTTTCACAATTTTTCCATTTGTGAGGTCAATGGTCATCAAATAATCGTTGTTGGTTACGAGCATTTGGTCGCCTTTGATTAAGAAGCGTTCTGATCCGTAATTCGGGATGGTGGTTTTCAATTCCTTTTGAGGCAGCTGTGTTTTCCAAATAGTTTTCAATGTGGTTTTGTCCAGCATCGCCAGTTCCATATCTTTTTCGTTGTCGGAAGTAAGAGGCGACAGTATAAAGAAGTTGTTTTTATAGTAGGTAAGTGGCGCATCCTGTCCTAAGCTTAATTCGCTTTTGGTCAGCGTCAGATATTTTACTTCAATAAAATCATCCTGAGAAACGGTTTTCCCGTTGTTGGTCGTAATGCTTTGTCTGCTGCCGTTGATTTGTTTTTTGCTGTATTGCCTGTCCGAATTTCTGTCGGAAACCTGAAAGTTTTTGGCAAAATTATAATTCACCATTTCAAATTTTCCCTGCACGGTTTCCGCTTTTCCTGAATTGGGATCAATGCGGTAATAGCGTTTGTCGTTGGCTTCTAAAATCAATCCTTTTTCTTCGGTATTGTTGATATAAAAAGTATAAGTGTTTTTCCAATCTACGGAAGAATTTAATTTTTCCAATTCACCAAAATCGTATTTGAATTTATTGGCTTTTAAATCATACAATGCAATTTGATTTTCTTTATGATAAACCGATTGCATCAGCCAGACCCAATTGCCTTCCGTCCATACCACATACATTTGATCGCTTTTTGCGGTTTTATATTGCTTATCCGTCAGTTTTTTACCGGTCGCAGTTTCCATCACCTGAAAATAAGTCGGGAAACCCATTCCTCTGATGGTGATGCTTGCGTCCACATCCGGTTTTACGATTTCGGGCTGATAGGTGTAGGCAAAGTAGTTGCCGTCCTCACTGAAAACGCCTGTCTTAAAAACCGGCACATTGCTCAATCCCATCAGACTTCCAACTCCATCCATTTGCCCTGAAGTGAAGTTGGAAATGGCATTGTTCATCAATTTTTTTCCGATATAGAATAAAGCAAAACTCAAGACAAAGAATCCGATGAAAATGATGTAGAATTTTTTTCTAAAGTTCATGGTTTTGAGGTTTAGGGATTAATAAGTTCTGGTGATAAATCCGTTGGCGATATAGGTTTCACCGGTTTGGAGCTTTCTGATGGAATAGGTTTTTATTTTTCCGCTTTCCGGCATCACCGATTTTAGTTTTTCAAATTTGATTTGTTGCAATTCCGAATCCCAAATCAATATTTCGATTCGATCTGAAAGTGCGTCATAATCAGTTAGGTTCATATCGTTTTTTACATTTTTTAATGAAACAAAGCCATAATCTTTTACAAACAAAGGATGCTCCGGTGTGATGGTTATTGATTTTGATGCGGTACAAACTTTCAGCATCAGTCCGTGATAGGTTTCGGAAGTTTTTAGGACGGTGGCTTCGAAAGTTTTCCCGGTAGCGGTGTCAATCGAAATTATCTTTTGGTTTTCACCAAGCATTTGCGCATTGACCATTTTATTTTCTGTCAGTATTTCTGCATCACCGCTGAAACAGCATCCGCTGTACACGATTTCGGAAATGGCAACATCTCGGTATTTGGTTCCTTTGTAGGTTTCGAGTATTTCGAATTTTAAAATCTGTTTGTTGCTGTCAGAAAAAATCGTTTCGCCAGGCAGATCCACATACTGACCGCCCATTTTGTCTTCCAGAACCAAATAACAAATTGGTTTTCCGTTGCTGTAAACTTTCATTTTTTTTACTCTGGAATTTTCTTCCCAGAGTTTGGGATTTGCCTGATAACCATTGTAAATAGAGGTAATTCCGCCGGACAGCACTTCAAAAGTCGCTCCGATTCCGTCGCCTTTCGGAACCCATGCGGTCATCGGGTTTTCATCTGTCATTAATCGAACGTGATAGGAATGATCTTTCTGATTTTCCAAGGTACTTGAAGCCCTGAATGCCTCGATTTCCATAGCGCAATCGTTATAGAAAAAATCCAGATCGTTCTCAGAGTCTTTGTCATGCTCTGCCTTAATTTTTGGCCAATCCACGATTTTTTCATCAAAACTTTCGGCATAGACCACGGGCAGTTGCGCAAGGCTGTGTACAAAGCTAAAAAGAAACAGGAATAGAAATAATTGAATGGTTTTCATTGTAAAGGTTTTTTTAATTATTTTTTCAGGAATCCAAAGGATTCTAAGATTTATAGAACAATCTTGCTCTCGTATTCGACCCCTTCAAGGGCGTATGTTTCTTTGCATAACATTTGCCATAAACATTTGGACTTTGCAAGGTCAGTTTAAAATTTAATCTGTTCAAAATGGTTTCTATCGGTCAATCCCGTTCCGGTTCCCAATTGCCCCGAACCGTTGCTGCCTGTGCTCCACACACTTCCGTCATTTTTCAGCGCCAATGAATGAGAGCTTCCTGATCTGATGGCAGAAACGCCGTCCATTACTTTTTCAAAATGTCCGGTATTGGTGTAATTTCCGTTGCCCAATTGTCCGAAATCATTCAATCCGGCTGCCCAAACCGAGCCATCGGGTTTCAGTGCAAGCGTATGTCCGTACCCGGTTTTGACTTCCTTTACATCGGTCAAAATCTGTTTTGGAGAATGTACCGTTTGCGGGCCGCCATCACCCAACTGTCCGGCTCCGTCAAATCCTACACCCCAAAGCGTTCCGTCAGTTTTCAGGAAAACTGAGAACTGATTTCCGGCGCTCATTTGTGTAGCATTGTCAGCAATCTGTATGGGTGTGGATTTATCGACATTGGTGCCGTCTCCCAATTCGTAAGAGGAATTTCTGCCGCAGCTCCAAAGCGAACCGTCGGTTTTCAGAATCAGCGTGTGAGCGGTTGCGGCGACAACTGATTTTACATTGTTCATGATTTCCAAAGGTGTAGTTTGGTTATTGGTATTTCCGTTGCCCAACTGACCAAATACATTATTTCCCATGCCAAAAAGCCGGTGATCTTCGGTAACATAAAAACTGTAATTTTTTCCGGCGGCAATTTCAATGATATCGGCAGCAATTTGTATAGGTGAATGTTGGCTGTTGGTGTTTCCGGTTCCCAATTGTCCGAAATCGTTAGAGCCAACTGCCCAAAGTGTCTTGTCGGTTTTCAGAATCAAACTGTGGTATTCGCCCGAAGCAACTTTGCTGACATTGCCTATGGTTTTCACCGGCAGATATTGCGAACTCTGCTGGCTGTATGCCAGCTGGCCGCTGCTGTTGTTGCCACAGCCGAAAAGTTGGCTGTTTTCATCAATGAAAAATGAGGTGTGGTTTCCGGTTGAGATTTTCATAATTTTTGTATTTAAAGTGATTGGATCAGCTGTATCGTCGCCGGATGAACAACCCGCGATATACAAAAAGGTGAAAAGGAACAAAAAATAATGTTGAGTTTTCATGGCAGAAATTTTAATATTGATGTAAAAATAAATACTTCAGTAAGACTGAACAATCCCATAATCAGGGGATGGATTTTTTTTCACAGATCCATAGAAACCTGTTGAAATTTGACCGAAAAAATAAAATTTAAGCAGGCTCTATAAAAAAAACCGCTCACAAAATGAGCGGTTTTAATAACAATTATAATAAAGAAAGTTTGTTAAAATTATTTTTTGATGACTGGAATGGATTTGACTTCATCCGCTGAGAAAATTCTTACTACATAATTTCCGGCGGGAAGAGAACTCATATCGATTTTGGTTTGATTTTTTGCAGTCAAAACAAGCTGACCGGACAAATTATAAACTTCTGCTTTCTCCACATTTTTTTGTGAATTGATATTCAGTATATCTTTTACCGGATTCGGATAAACAGAAAGTATGCTCAATTCTGAATCATTGACTCCCATTGTATATTCAGCATCAAACATTGAAAGATAATCATCATTCCAGGCAAAAACCGCCTGTACTTTTGTCGGATTCATCGCCAATCTTGGGATAATATTGGAAGAAGGTATAATAAAGGAATCCCGGTAAGTGTCTTTTAGTAAAGCAAAACTTTCTGAGACAGGACTGCCCAACCATTTATAAAGAAAAGGCAGCTTTCCGGTGTTTTTGTCATAATAGGTTACAACGAAATTTTTCCCTGCGGGATCAAAAATCACATGGGGGTTCATCTGATCACCCGCTCCACCACCAATTAGCGGACCTGTTATAGTTTCAAAATCAGGGTCAGAATCGAAAAGTGTATCTGCATATCTGAAATTGGTATTTATATCAGTGCTTTGATCTACATTATAGGCGATGATTGTTCTGATGTCATCATAACCCGGGCCGCTTCCGGAACCTCTGGTTTGCGAAAGTGAGAGAGAGGGACGGCCATAATCTGTTGCACCAGTACCCACAGGAAGAGGATATGTCATAGAAGTTAGATCATCCGCATAAAAATATCTGACAAAAACATCACCAAAGTCGGTCTGACCGTTGACCGTTGTAGTATAAGCAACTCCCAAAACCGGGTAGGGCGAAATTTCAACAACCCCTATACTTGCGCTGACATTTTTCATGAAACTTACGCTACTCGCAACTACCTTTCTATGGAAATCAATCGAAGGATCATTGGTTGACCAAGCAATAACTTCGTCCGTAGATTCCGCTTTTGCTGCAGCTAAACTGATGGTGTAGGGGTTTGAAACCTCTGAAGGTTTTCGTGAGTCTGTAGCCCATGAAACGGAGGAAAACCCTCTGGTAGAATTATAGGTATAATCTTCACCATTAAAAGAAAGAATCTCTGCAACTCCATTTTTATTGTATCTTGTAGCAAGCATGACCGTATAGTGAGTTGCTGTATTAATTGCAGGAACAGCGAGATATAATCTGAAATCATCTGTGTTTTCACCGGCTGCTATGATATCCATCGCAGTGAAGGCTTCATCAGAACCATCCAAGGTTTCTGAATGAAAAAAAGACCAGGTTACGCCGTCATCCTGACTTTTCAAAATATCAAATCCATAATATCTTCCATCGGGTGAATCCGCATAAAGCCTTCCCAGATAGATGGTGCCGTCAAAAGCTACTGTTGTCTTCACTTCTTTGTAATACTTTCCTGCCTGAGGCATTACATTCACGTCTGAATTCCATAATGGATCCTGGCCAAAAGCCGATTGAATTCCAATGGAAAAAATAATTGCAGTAATTAAATAAAGTATTTTGCTTTTCATTGTTAAATGTTTTTTAGTTGGTGTAAAATTAGATACGGCAGGAAAGCGACGCAATCCCATAATCAGGGGAAGGAATTTTTCATAAAAAAAGCCGTTCAAATTTGAACGGCCATAGTACCAATTAATTTATAAGGATAAGTTTCAATTATTTTTTAATCCATTTGACAGAATTACTCTGTCGGTCTGCGGTGATATAAATGAGATAGACACCTTTGGGCAGACTGCTCAAATCATAGTTCAGCAGTTTTTGATTTTTGATTCCGGTATCCGAATAAACCTTCCTTCCTGCCAGATCGAGTACGGTCAGACCAAAATCTTTCGGTTCTTTTTCGAGTCGGATATTGAGCATTCCGTTTGAAGGATTCGGATAAATCTGAATCTGATTTGCAAATCCTTCAGAAATTCCCATCTGTGCACCGCTGATCAGACCGTCTCTGGTGTTGTTCCCTTTGTATCCGCTTCTCAGGATTTTGTCAGGTTGATAGGGAACACCGAGATTATAGGTGTTGATATAAATCGAATCCACGCCGCTGGGCGAAAAACTGGAGTAGGAGAGAGCAGTCAGATCAAGCAGTCCGTCGCCGTCCACATCACCCAAAACCGATCCGTTCATATAGGTAAAGCCGATCGGCCTCAGCGGAAATCCGTCCACCTGACCGCTGCCATCCACCGCGTAAGCGTGAATAAAACCGTAACCGTCAGCATCGGTCATATTGCTGCCAAACACCAAATCCATTACACCGTCATTGTTGACATCTGCAATTGAAACCACACCTTCATTCCCGCCTTCTTTCATGATCGGAAAACCTTCCAGCAGCGTTCCGTCAGACTCAAAACCGTACATAGCAGGAAGTTCTTCACCGTCAAAACTCATACTCGGATAGCCCATGAAAATTTCATACGAACCGTTGTCGTCCACATCTGCAACTGTTGGCGGAGAATAAGTCCAGCTTGGCAGATTATAGGGCCAACCGTCCATAAAACTGCCATCTGATTTCATTACAAAATATCTTGAATTGTCGCCATGATTCGCACCCACGATCTCAAGTGTGTCGTCATCGTCCAGATCGACCAGTATCGGCGACTGATACGAATAACTCACGCCTGCTTCTGAAACCGGAAATCCGGCCAACTGGGTTCCGTCAAGATTGAATGCGTTCATTTCTGAATAACTCATCATAACGATGTCTTTGACGCCGTCATTGTTGATATCACCGATCGAAGGAGTAGCCGCAGGAACAGTCGCAAGTTCTGCCGGCCAGTCTGAACTGTATGAGCTTCCGTCGATTTTGAAAATATGAAGCAATCCGGTCGGGTAGGTTCTTTCTGCCGAAACGATTTCAAAAATTCCGTCGCCGTCCAAATCAGAAACTGCAAGCGCACTGCTCATCTGCTTTCCTATGGCAACCGGCCAGCCCGGAAATTCATTCGCTTCGCGGTCGAGCAGTGTCACACCGCCGCCCTGAGAAGATGAATGGCCGTAGTTCAGTATGATGTCCGGTTGTCCGTCATTGTCCATATCGGCAACTGCAACCGGCATCAGCACGGGTTTGTTAAATTTCTTTTTGAACAAAAATTCACCGTTCCCTTTTCGGGCATAAAGTGTATCGTTGATTCCGAAAATCATATCTTCAAGTCCGTCACCATCCAAGTCGGCGAGTGTCAGACCGCGCTGGTTTTTGATAAAATAGGCAGGTTGTCCGTAGCTGAGAAACGGATCCGGAGAAACATCAGAAGGAGCTGCCATTGGCGGATCGGGAAGGAGCACTTCATGTACTTCCAGGGTATCGTCTTGGTTCAATGAGGCGATTTTGTAAACTGATTGTGCATTTGACTGACCAAACAGAAAGGCAAATGCACCAATGATAAACAGGTTTTTCATAATTTAATTTTTTTCATTGAAATGACTAAAATTACAAAATTTTAATTTACAAAGGATTGTGATTTGAAGTTTTGTTTGTTCTGGCTGCTGCCTGCTGTTTAAAATGAAAGAAAATAACAAATCGGGATTTGATTAATCTGAAATGTTTAGTTTGTCCCACTGTCAATACCCTATTCGACAGTTGTCTGCAGAAATGAATCTATATTTTTTTGATTTGATGAATTTTATAAAATAGTCAATTTCAATTTGAATTCTTCTGATTGGAAACGGCTGAGTTTCTTCGATTCCGCACAATCAGAATCTGTACTGAAACAGCAACAATTCGGGTGTGATTGTTTGTGTTTCGGATAACACGATCGCTCAAAGAAAATTAGGGCGTGGAGAAATTCTTGATGTTCAATACTGACTTTCAGTTGGTTGTTGCTTTATGATTGATGCCGGAAAAGGCGGTTTTGCAACGATTCCTGCCGATGTGGTCAAACTGAGCAATAATTCTTTGGTTAGGGAACATATTGAGTCTTATGAAAATGAAGGGTAATTTGAAAAAGGACGAATACAACAATCTCAGAAATGCGATAATGAAAGCAATGAACAGTTTGTTTTTAAAAAAAGAAAGAAAAATTTTAATCAACCGAAATTCATTAATATTTGTCGCACAAGTCAATATTTCAAAATAAGTTCTATATTTGCAGCCCAAAAATGTAATTAACCGGGACAGAGTTCCCACAAATACATATCAGTAAATGGCAACAAAAATCAGATTGCAAAGACACGGAAGAAAAGGAAAACCGTTCTTCCACATCGTAGTAGCCGACTCAAGATTCAAAAGAGACGGCCGTTTCATCGAAAAAATCGGAACTTACAATCCAATCACCAATCCTGCGACCATCGATTTGAACATAGACAGAGCAGTACACTGGCTGATGGTGGGTGCAGAACCGAGCAACACCGCAAGAAATATTCTTTCTTACAAAGGTGCGATGATGAAAAAACACCTGTTGGGCGGCGTTGCAAAAGGCGCGTTCAGCGAAGAAGAAGCAGAGAAGAGATTCAATGCATGGCTTGAAGAAAGAATTCAGGCGGTTGAAAGCAAGAGAACAGGTTTGGCAAAAGCAAAAGACAGCGCCAAAGCTGCTGCACTTGAGGTTGAAAGGAAAAAAGCAGAATCAAGAGTAGCTGTTGAAGAAGAAGCGCCTGCAGAAGAAGCTGAAGCTGCAACCGAGGAAACTGCGGTTGAAGAAGCTCCAGCTGCCGAAGAAGCTGCTGCTGAAGCAACAGAAGAAACAGAAGAAACACCTGCTGCCGAAGCATCTTCTGAAGAAGCTGCACCTGAAGAATAAATTCCTTTTCGATATGCAAAAGGAAGATTGCTACTATCTGGGCAAAATCACAAAAAAGCACGGCTTTAAAGGCAATCTGATCCTGCATCTGGAAACAGACGAACCGGAATTGTACCAAAACATGGAATCAGTATTCATTGAAACAAACGGAATGCTGGTTCCATTTTTCTTTGAGAACATCGGGCCGCATTCAAAAAACAAACTGCTGGTCAAATTTGAAGACCTCACTCCAGAAGAAGCAGAAAAACTGATCAACCGTTCGGTCTGGCTGCCTTTGGACACACTGCCCGAACTGGAAGATGACGCTTTTTATTATCACGAAATCATCGGTTACAAGGTGATCGACAGCCGAAGGGGCGAAATCGGTTTGATCAAAAATGTAAACGACAGCGGTATTCAGGCGCTGTTCGAAATCGATTTTGACGGAAAACAAATCCTGATTCCGGTGGTGGATGACTGGATACTCGAAGTCAA
>Ga0172382_10000888_pt1 | contig 55635 bp, 48 predicted proteins | sample Leawel138RmetaG_FD_122245 | JGI IMG/M metagenome (GOLD analysis project Ga0172382, IMG submission 122245) | Leachate microbial communities from a municipal landfill in Southern Ontario, Canada - Leachate well 138R metaG | ecosystem: Engineered > Solid waste > Landfill > Unclassified | place...
GGCGGGCGGCGAGGGTCTGGGCGACCGAGACCGATTCGACGAACCCCACGACCGAGATCAGCAGCGCCGGCAGCAGCAGCGCCCCGACAAGCTCCACCGGCAGCGCGGGCAGGCCGAGCGCGGGCAACCCCTGCGGAATTTCCCCCACCAGCGCCACGCCGCGCGCGCCCAGAGCGAACCCCTGGGCCAGCGCGATGGTGGCCGCGACCGCGACAAGCGGAGCGGATCTGGCGGCCATGTCGGCGGGCCACGGCGGCAGGCCCATGCGCACCAGCCCGGCCTTGAGCCAGCGCCGCGCGGCATAAAGGAACCCCAGCACGCCGCCACCCATGGCCAGCGTCAGCGGATCGGTCGCGGGCAGTTGCGCCGCCAGCGCCGCCAGCATTCCCGGCAGGGTCTCGCCGCCGCCGGGCAGGCCGAGGATGTGCCTCACCTGTCCCGCCGCGATCAACAGCCCGGCGGCGGTGATGAAGCCCGAAATCACCGGATGCGACAGGAAATTCGCGAGGAACCCCAGCCGCAGGAACCCCATCGCCAGCAGCATCCCGCCCGAGACAAGCGCCAGCCCCGCCGCCGCCACGAGATAACCGGCCGTGCCCTGCGCTGCGACCTCGCCCACCGCCGAGGCGGTCATCAGCGACACCACCGCCACCGGCCCCACCGCCAGCACCCGGCTGGAGCCGAACAGCGCATAGCCCGCCAGCGGCAGGATCGAGGCGTAAAGCCCGACCTCGGGCGGCAGCCCCGCCAGCATGGCATAGGCCAGCGACTGCGGGATCAGCATGATCGTCACGATCACCGCCGCCAGCAGGTCGGCGCCCAGCGTGGCCCGGTCGTATTCCCGGCCCCAGCGCAGGATCGGCAGATACCGCGACAGCGGAAAGGACCGGGGCGGCATCGGCACGGATCAGCGGTCGAGCGCGGCGAACAGCGCCGCCACCCGCCCGCCCGAGCGGCAATAGCCCAGTACCGGCCCCCGGCATTTCGACAGCGCCTTCTTTGCCTGCGCCGCTTGCGCCCGGCCCACGCCAAAGCCCGACAGCGGCACATGCACCGCCTTGATCCCGTGGCGCCTTGCCTCGCGCGCGATCTCGGCAAAGGCGGGCTGGTTGCCGGATTCGCCGTCGGGCCGCACGCAAAGGATGGTGCGGAAACCGAGCGCGGCGATGGCCTCGACCTCTTCGGGGCGGATCTGGTTGCAGATCGCCCGCTGCGGGCCGATCCGGCGGACACGCGCGCCGATCTCGCGCCGCAACAGGGTGAAGGGCCAGATCGGCACGGGCGTCTCCTGTGCAGGGGTCAGGCGGGACGGGGCGCGCGCTGGCGGCCCGCGGCGCGGGCCAGCGCGATCCCGGCCATCATGGCGGCGACGAACAGGAAGGCGTCATGCTCTGCCAGCCCCAGCGCCGGGATCACGCCGCCGGGGCAGAAGCCGGTGATGCCCCAGCCGATCCCGAACAGCACCGCGCCGCCGATCAGCGGCAGGTCGATCCGGCTCGTGCCGGGCAGGTGGAAGCGCGCGTCCAGCAGCGGTGCCGGGCGGCGCAGTACCAGCCGGTAGCCAAGCGCCGTCACCGCCAGCGCGCCGCCCATGACGAAGGCGAGCGACGGATCCCACGTCCCGGCGATATCGAAGAAGTTCAGCACCTTGGCCGGATTCGCCATGCCGGAAAGCGCGATACCCGCGCCGAAGACCGCCCCGATCAGCAGGGCCGAAAGGATGCGCATCGTCAGAACCCCCCGAAGACATGGCGGACAAGGTAGACGGTGACGCCGGTCGAAAGCATGAACACCAGCGTCGCGGCGATCGAGCGCGGCGACAGCCGGGCCATGCCGCAGACCCCGTGCCCCGAGGTGCAGCCCGAGCCGTAATAAACGCCCACGCCGACGATGAGCCCGCCCGCGATCAGCCATGGCGCCGGGGTGGCGCTTTCAAACGGGATATCGACCCCCGCCCCGCGCAACAGCGCCACCGCCGCGACGGACCCGGCGATGAAGGCCGCCCGCCAGCCCCGGCCAGGGCGCAGGGGCGGCATCGCGCCTTCGAGGATGCCGGTCATCCCGGCGATCCTGCCGTGCAGGGCCATCAGCAGCACCGCGGCGATGCCGATCAGCACACCGCCCGCCAGCGACAGGAACGGGGTGAACCCGGTCATTCGCCCTCATCCTTCGCGCTGGAAAAGCCGATCAGCCGATAGGCCGGGCAGAAGCGCAGTGCGCCGGTGACGACCAGCACAAGCCCGACGACAACCGAAGCCCAGAGCCAGAACGCGCTTTCGAACAGCGCGAACCCGCTGACGAAGGGCAGCAGGACCAGCACCAGCCCGAGCAGCACCCGGGCGATCCGGTCGGGGGTTCCGATATTGATGGTCATGGCGATACCTCGCTGGCAGGCGGGGCGCGGCGACCCCGGCAGGAATGTTCATGCGTATATTCGCAATAAGGAATGTACGTGATTCATCATTGGCTGTCGAGACCCGCCCCCTGCCCCGCCCCCTGTCCGGGCGTGCAGAACAGCCGGTGCATGGTGGCGATGAACCCGGCCACGCGCGGGTCGGCAAGGCGATAGAACACCTGCTTGCCCTCCTTGCGCCCGGCGATCAGCCCGGATTCGCGCAGTTCGGCCAGTTGCTGCGACAGGCCGGGCTGGCGGATGCCCAGCAGGTCTTCAAGCGCGCGGACGCCCAACTCTCCATCGACCAGCGCGCAACAGACCAGCAGCCGGTCGGGGTTCGACAGTTTCTTGAGAAACGCCGACGCCTCATCGACATTCTGCCTCATCCCCGCCGCTTCGCATGTCAGCCCCGCCATCGCCTCTAGCCCCAGTTCGCATCCGCCAGCAGGTCGAGCGGGATCTTCAGATAGCGCACCCCGTTCGATTCGGGTTCGGGCAGCCGCCCGGCGTTGGTGTTCACCTGAAGCGCGTGCAGGATCAGCTTGGGCATCGGCAGGGTGCGGTCGCGGGCCTCGCGGGCGGTGACGAACTCCTCCTCGGTCCGGTAGACCGAGATATGGCTGTTGGTCGCCTTCTGCCCGGCCACGGTGGATTCCCACATGGGTTCGCGCCCGCCGGGCTGGTAGTCGTGGCCGGTGAACAGGCGGGTGTCGTCCGGCAGCGACAGGATGCGCTGGATCGACTGCCACAGCACCTTCGCGCTGCCGCCGGGAAAATCGGCGCGCGCCGTGCCCGAGTCGGGCATGAACAGCGTGTCATGCACGAAGGCCGCATCGCCGATCACATAGGTGACCGACGCCAGCGTATGCCCGGGCGAGAACATCACCCGCGCGTCGATATTGCCCACCCGGAACGTATCGCCATCGGCGAACAGCCGGTCCCATTGCGAACCGTCGGCGGGAAAGTCGGGCCAGTTGTAATAGCCCTTCCACAGTTCCTGCACCTCGGTCACCTTCTCGCCGATCGCGGTCGGCGCCCCGGTTTTCTCCCTGAGATAGGCGGCGGCGGTGAAATGGTCGGCATGGGGATGGGTGTCGAGAATCCATTCCAGCGCATAGCCCTTGCCGGCGATGAAGCGCAGGATCTCGTCGGCATGGGTGGTCGCGGTCTGGCCGGACTTCTCGTCATAGTCCAGCACCGGGTCGATCACCGCGCATTTCCCGGCCTCCGGGTCGGCCACCACATATTGCACCGACCAGGTGCGCGGGTCGAAAAAGGCGGTGACTTCGGGTCTGGCGGGCATCGGTTTCCCTCGTTCCGGATCGGCGGGTTGGGCCGTTGATGGTCTGGTATTGTCGATTGCATTTCCATGCAATCGAATAAGTTGAATGATGGATATCCAGAAACCGGGTTGGCGGCTTCGCAACAGAGGTCAGCGGCCGCTGGCGCGGCTGTTCCGGGCTGGGGGGCTGTGGAGGCACGTCAGCATACCGCTTTTCCCCGCCGATCACCACGGCTTGCGGACATGCCCTCACGAAAGGCCCCGGTGAAACGGACCGGCGGAGTGCCTAGCGTTTCCCCGGCGGCACCGGCTTGTCCAGATGTTTGCGCAGCCGCGACGGGGCGGGTTTCTTGCGGTCCTTCCACGGGTTCTTGTCGCCCTGCCCCCGGAAGATCAGCCGCACCGGCGTGCCCGGCATGTCGAAAGCATCGCGCAACCCGTTGACAAGGTAGCGTTTGTAGCTGTCGGGCATCTCATCGGGGCGCGAGCACATGACCACGAACCCCGGCGGCCGGGTCTTGACCTGGGTGGCGTAGCGCAGCTTGATCCGCCGCCCGCCGGGCGCGGGGGGGGGATGGGCCTCGACCGCCGCCGCAAGCCACTGGTTCAGCCTGCCGGTGGTCACCCGCCGGTTCCAGACCTCATGCGCCTTCAGCACCGCGGCATGGAGCCGGTCGAGCCCGCGCCCGGTCCGGGCCGAGACCGTCACCAGGGGTGCGCCGCGCAGCTGCGGCAACAGCCGTTCGAACATCTCCTTGAGTTCGGCAAGCTTTTCCTGCTTCGCGTCCTCCAGATCCCATTTGTTGATCGCCACCACCACGGCGCGGCCCTCGGTCTCGGCGAAATCGGCGATGCGCAGGTCCTGGGTCTCGAAGGGGATCGCGGCGTCGAGCAGCACGACCACCACCTCGGCGAAACGCACCGCGCGCAACCCGTCGGCCACGGAAAGCTTTTCCAGCTTTTCCTGCACCTTTGCCTTCTTGCGCATCCCGGCGGTGTCCCAGATCCGCACCGGCGTGCCCTGCCAGTCGGCACGCAGTGAGATCGCGTCGCGGGTGATCCCGGCCTCGGGGCCGGTCAGCAGGCGGTCCTCGCCCAGGATGCGGTTGATCAGCGTCGATTTGCCCGCGTTCGGCCGACCGATCACCGCGATCTGCAAGGGTTTCTCGCGGGTGATGGGGCGGGCGGGCGCCTCCTCCCCGTCGTCCTCGGGCAGATCGACATCGACCTCGGGCGCGTCCAGTTCGGCCCGCGCGGCGAATTCGGCGGCGACGGGTGACAGGATGCGGTGCAGATCCTCCATCCCCTCGCCATGTTCGGCCGAAAGCGGCACCGGCTCACCCAGCCCCAGCCCCCATGCCTCGATCGTGCCGGCCTCGCCCGCCTTGCCCTCGGCCTTGTTGACACACAGCACCACCCGGGCGCCCTTGCGGCGCAGGATTTCCGCGAACACCTCGTCGGTCGGCGTCACGCCCGCGCGGCCGTCGATCACGAACAGGCAGACATCGGCCATATCGACCGCGCGTTCGGTCAGCCGCCGCATCCGGCCCTGAAGGCTGTCGTCGCGCACGTCCTCCAGCCCGGCGGTGTCGATCACGGTAAAGCGCAGGTCGAAAAGCCGCGCATCGCCTTCGCGCAGGTCGCGGGTCACGCCGGGCTGGTCATCGACCAGCGCCAGCCTGCGGCCCACCAGCCGGTTGAACAGCGTGGATTTGCCGACATTGGGCCGGCCGACGATGGCAAGGGTGAAACTCATTGCAGTCTCCGCAGGCGGACGCGGCCCGGCCCTTCGAGGCCCGGCCCGCCCAAACCCTGTCCGTTACACCCTCGGGCCGTCAACGGAAAGCGTGAAGTTGCCCGTTCCCGGTCACGACATAAAGCGTGCCGCCCGCCAGCGCGGGCGCGGCCGCCGCGCCCGAGGGCAGTTCGACCGTGCCTGCAAGCGCGCCGTTTTCCGGCGCGAACAGCCGGATCAGCCGGTCGTCGGAAACCACGACCAGTCGCCCGCCCGCAAGGATCGGGCCGAAATGCGCGTGGATGCCGACCTGGCGGCGCGGGTTGTCGCGGTCGTAAAGCGGCATTCCGACCGACCATACGGGCGCCCCGCTGGCGGCATCCAGCCGGACCAGCCGGGCCTCGTCGCTGACAAGGAAGACCGAGCCGCCCGCGACCGCGACCGGGCCATAGGCGCCTTCAGGCGCGCTCCAGACCTCCTGCCCGGTGTCGGTGCGCAGCGCCACGGTGCGCCCGGCGGCCGAGCCCGCATAGACCACGCCGCCCGCGACCACCGGGTCGCCGGTGATGTCGCCGATGAAGGCCACGGCCCGGCCCGGGCGGCGGCCCGCCACCGCGCCGGTCCAGCGTTCCTCGCCGCGTGCCGCGGTGGCGGCCACGATCTCGCCCGAGCCGAAGGGAAAATAGACCGTATCCCCGGCCACGGCGGGCGCCGCCGGTGCCGCGCGGCCCGAAGACGAGGGAACCCCGCTGAGCACCCAGCGTTGCCGCCCGTCGGCGGCCGAGATCGCCCAACCGCCCGAATCGCGGGCCGAGATATAGACCATGCCGCCCGCCACGGTGGGCGCGCCGGTCACCGGCGCCTCGAACCGCTGGCGCCACTGGACCGCGCCGGTGGCGGGGTCGAGCGCGATCAACTCGCCGAAGCCGGTGGTGACGAAGAGCCGCCCCTCGCCGTAGCCCAGCCCGCCGCCCGAGGCGCTTTGCGCCCGTTCGCCCGGCAGGGTGGCGTCGGCGCTCCACAGCACCTCGCCCGCGGTCGAGACCGCGCTGACCTGATTGGCGGCGTCCATGACGAAGATCCGCCCGCCCGCCACGACCGGGGCGGCGGTGATCTTCTGGCGGCGGCTGTCGCCCGCGCCGATATTCGCGGTCCAGACCCGTTGCAGCGCCGCCGACAGCGCCAGATGCGGCATCAGATGCGACGGGCTGCCGGCGCGGTGGGTCCAGTCGGCGTTCGCCACCGGGGCGGGCAGGCTGACGGGGCGGGATTCATTCACCCGTTCGCCGCTCAGTTCCGGCGGCAGCGCCACGGTGGCGCCGGTCTCGGCCCCGGCGCTGGCCTCCAGCGGCACCCGCAGGCCGAAGCGCTGACCTTCGAGGATCACCTCGCGGTCGCCGCAGGCCGCAAGCAGCCCCAGCAGCGCCAGCGCACCGATGCCGCGGTTCAGACCTGCCGTCCCTGTCCAGATGACCATGCCGCTGCCCTTCCGTTGCCCCGATACCGCCTGTCCCGGCACCGCCGGTGTCGCCCCGTCTACAATGCGGGCCCGTCTACGATGCGGGCATGCCGCCAAGCACGACAATCAACTGTGCCGCGCGCTGGCGCAAGCCCTGCGGGGCCTCGGGGTCGTCCTGAAGCGCCGCGAACAGGTTGCGGGCGGTGTCGGTGTCGCCCTCGGACAGCGCAAGCAGCGCAAGCTGTTCCTGCACGACGCTGCGGTAGGGTCGCCCCTGCGCGGTCAGCGGTTCAAGCGCGGCGCGGCGGGCCGCCGGATCGGCGCCATCGTCCAGCAGCGCGCGTTGCAGGATCGCCAGGTCGCGGTAACGCGGTGCAAGGGATTCGTCCGCCGCCACCGGGCCGAGCGCCGCCAGCGCGGCGGCACGGGCCGCCGGGTCGCCGCCCGCCGCCTCGCCCGCGATCATCAGCGCGACCAGCGCCGTCGCCTCATCGCTGCCGGCCGGCACGTCGAGCGCGGCAAGCGCCGCCGCCCGTGCCGCCGAATCGGGTGCGTCGAGCGCGGTCAGCACCGCATCGCCGAAGGCTTGCGCCGCCGCCCGGTCGCGCGCCTTCTGCCATTCGTTCCAGGCCGCGCCCGCGACGATCAGCGCGACCAGCACCGCGCCGATCCAGCCATAGCGGCGGAACAGCCGGAACAGGCGTTCGCGCCGGACCTCCTCGGCGACCTCGTTGAAGAAACTGTCGGAGTTCGACACCCTGCACCTCCGCTTTCGTCCGGCCCGTCTTACACGCAAGCCCGCCGCAGGCGCAAGGCCGGGGACAGGGGCGCCTCCGCTCTCCCTGCCTGGAATTCGGCGATTTTCCCCCTTGCCCGGAACAGCCGCGCCAGCGGCCCGGGCAGCGGCCGGTTGCCCGCACGGGCGGCCCCTGCCCTCTGTTGCGCCGGACAACCCGTCGGCCCCGGCAAGATCCCGCCCGCCCGGATCCGAAACGCCCTGCGGCCCCGGGGTGAAATCCCGCCGCATTCCATTATATAGCAAGCCTGTATATAGCGAGCCTGCCGATCCTTGTTGTCGACCCTTCTTGCGAGATTGCCCGATGCGTGTCCTGCCCCTGATCTCGGCCGTTCTGGTGACGGGTGCGGCCTATATGCTGGTGATGGAGCGCGAGGCGCTCGACCGTTTCGCCGGGATCGGCGCGGCGGGCAGCGACGCGCAGGCCGCGCAGCTTGCCGCCGCGAACGGCAACGGCAGCCGCGATACCGCCTCGAACGGCGGGCTGCCCGAGGACGCGCGCCAGGTCTCGGTCGTGGTGCGCGAAAGCCGCGCCCGGCCGGTGGATGACGCGGTGCTGCTGCGCGGCCGGACCGAGGCGGCGCGGGCGGTCGATGCAAGGGCCGAGACCTCGGGCCGGGTGATCTCGGACCCCGCCCGGCGCGGGTCGATGGTCGAGGCCGGGGAAATCCTCTGCCGTCTCGATCCCGGCCCGCGCGGCGCGGCACTGGCCGAGGCCGAGGCGCGGCTGGCCGAGGCCGACCTGAACGCCCGCAATGTCGAACGGCTGTCGCAGGGCGGCCATGCGTCGGAAACCATGGTGATCTCGGCCCGCGCCGCGCGGCAATCGGCCGAAGCCGGGGTCGAGGCCGCAAGGCGCGAGATCGAGCGGCTGGAGATCGTGGCCCCCTTCGGCGGGCTCCTGGAGGACGACGCCGCCGAACTCGGCTCGCTTTTGCAACCCGGCGGGCTTTGCGCCACGGTGATCCAGCTTGACCCGATGCGGCTGGTGGGTTTCGTCCCCGAGGCCGACGTGGACCGGGTGACGGTGGGCACGGCGGCGGGCGGGCGTCTGGCCGGGGGGCGCGAGGTCGCCGGGCAGGTCACCTTCCTGTCGCGCGCCGCCGATCCGCAGACCCGCACCTTCCGCGTGGAAGTCACCGTCCCGAACCCCGACCTGTCGATCCGCGACGGCCAGACCGTCGAGATGCTGATCTCGACCCCCGGCACCTCGGCGCATCTGCTGCCGGGCTCGGCGCTGACGCTCGACGATGGCGGCACGCTGGGGGTGCGGTTGGCGGACGAGGACGACCGCGCCCGCTTCGCCCCGGTGCAGGTGCTGCGCGACACCCCCGCCGGGATCTGGCTGACCGGCCTGCCCGAGGCCGCAAGGGTGATTGTGGTCGGGCAGGAATACGTGGCCGAGGGCGTGCCGCTGGCCGTCACCATGGAGGACAGCGGGCAATGACCCGGATCGTGGACTGGGCCGCCGACCGGGCGCGGATGGTGCTCGGGCTGATCCTGCTGACGCTTGCCGCCGGGATCAGCGCCTATATCGGCCTGCCCAAGGAGGGCGAGCCGGATATCGAGATCCCCGCCCTGTTCATCTCGGTCCCCTTCCCCGGCATTTCCGCAGCCGACAGCGAGACCATGCTGGTCAAGGTCATGGAAACCGAGATGTCCGACCTCGACGGGCTGAAGACCATGTCCGGCACGGCGGCGGAAGGCTATGCCGGGCTGGTGCTGGAATTCGAATTCGGCTGGGACCGGGTGTCCGCCATCGCCGACGTGCGCGACCGGATGAACACCGCCGAGGCGCTGTTCCCGGCGGGGGCCGACAAATATTCCATCAACGAGATCAACTTTTCCGAGTTCCCGATCATCATCGTCGCGCTTTCGGGCGCGGTGCCGGAACGCACCCTGCTGCGTCTGGCCAAGGATCTTCAGGACCGGATCGAGGGCATCGACGCCGTGCTCGAGGCCAAGCTCGCGGGTCACCGCGACGAGATGCTGGAGGTGGTGATCGACCCGCTGCGGCTGGAAGCCTACAACGTCACCGCAGACGAGTTGATCCGGGTGGTGGTACGCAACAACCAGCTGATCGCCGCGGGCGAGATCGAGACCGAAAGCGGGGCGTTTTCCGTAAAGATCCCGTCCTCGTTCGATCATCCGCGCGACGTCTACGGCCTGCCGGTCAAGGTGAACGGCGACCGGGTGGTGACGCTTGGGGAACTGGCCGATATCCGGCTGGCGTTCGAGGACCGCACCGGCACCGCGCGTTTCAACGGCGAAACCACGGTGGCGCTGCAAATCGTCAAGCGCAAGGGTTTCAACGTGATCGACACCTCGGCGCAGGTGCGCGCCGCGCTGGAAGAGGAACGCGCCCGCTGGGATCCGGCGCTGCAACAGGCGGTGGTGGCGACGGCCTCGCTCGACCAGTCGATCCCGGTCGGGGACATGGTGCGCCAGCTTGAGGGCTCGGTCATGACCGCCGTCGCGCTGGTGATGATCGTGGTGCTGGCGGCGCTGGGCACGCGCGGCGCGCTGCTGGTGGGCTTCGCGGTGCCCACCTCGTTCATGCTCACATTCGCGCTGTTCGCGGTGATGGGGGTGTCGATCTCGAACATCGTGATGTTCGGTCTGATCCTTGCCGTGGGCCTGCTGGTAGATGGCGCGATCATCGTGGTGGAATATGCCGACAAGCGCATCGCCCGGGGCTCCGGGCCGATGACCGCCTATGTCGAGGCCGCGAAGCGGATGTTCTGGCCCATCGCGTCCTCGACCGCCACCACGCTTTGCGCCTTTCTGCCCTTGCTGTTCTGGCCCGGCATCGTCGGCGAGTTCATGGGGATGCTGCCCGTGACGCTGATCTTCGTGCTTTCGGCCAGCTTCCTGGTCGCCATCGTGTTCCTGCCGGTGGTGGGCGGGGTCGCGGGGCGGGCCTCGCGCGCCTTCGGGCACTGGGCCGACCGGCTGCGGCCCTTGCCGTGGCTGCTGCGGGCGGCGCTGGTGGCGCCGTCGCTCTACCTGACCTTCCTCGGCTCGCTTCAGATGCTGAATCCGGCCTATCTGACCGGCGCACCACTTGCCCCCGGCGCTGCCGGGGCGCTGCCCGGCGCGGTGATGTTCGTCATCGGCTGCATCGCCGGGGCGGTCACGCTGGATGCCGCCAGGCTGCCGCGCAGGCCGCGCCCGCTGGCGGCGGGCGTGCGGCACACGATGTTCGGCCGGTTCATCCGCATCATCGTCGGCAACCCGGTCATGCCGGTGGTGACGCTGGCCGCCGTCGCCGCCTTCATGATGGGCGTCTTCGCCTATTACGCCGAGAACAGCCGCGGCACCGAATTCTTCGTCGAGACCGAGCCCGAACAGGCGATCGCCTATATCCGCGCCCGCGGCAACCTTTCGCTGGCCGAGAAGGACGCGCTCTTGCGCCAGGCCGAGGAACGGGTGCTGGGCACCCCCGGCATCGCCAGCGTCTTTGCCTTCGCGGGCGAAGGCGGGCTGAACCGGAACACCGGCGGCGCGGTGGCGCCGCGCGATACGGTGGCGCAGATCCAGCTTGAGATGCAGCCCTGGGACGCCCGGTCGCACGACCCGGGCTTGCGCGGCAATGCCATCATGGCCCGGGTCGAGGAAAGCCTGCGGCAGATCCCCGGCATCCAGATCGAGATCCTCGCCCATGCCCAGGGCCCGGCGTCGGGCAAGCCGATCCAGTTGCGGCTGTCGGGCGAAAGTTTCGACGATCTCGACCGGGCGGTTCAGATCGTCACCGCCCGGCTGAACGCGATGCAGGGCGTGATCGATATCGAAGACAGCCGCCCGCTGCCCGGCATCGACTGGCAGGTGCGGGTGGATGTGGAAAAGGCGGGCCGCTTCGGCGCCGACGTGGCCACGGTGGGCGGCATGGTGCAGCTTGTCACCCGGGGGATCCTGCTGGACACCATGCGGGTCGATACCTCGGACGAGGAGATCGACATCCGCGTCCGCCTGCCCGAGGCCGACCGGCTGCTCTCGACCCTCGACACATTGAAGCTGCGCACCATGGACGGGCTGGTGCCGATGTCGAACTTCATCACCCGCGAGCCGGTGGCGAAACTCGGCCGGATCGACCGGGTGGACCAGAAACGGGTCTATGACGTGCGCGCGGCGGTGGAAAGCGGCCTGGTGAACGAGGCGGGCCAGCCGATCAACCCGAACGAGCGCATGGCCCGGATCGCGGACTGGCTGACCGACGACAACCCGCTGCCCGACGGCGTGGGCTGGGAATGGTTCGGCGACATGGCGGACCAGGAGGAATCGGGCAGCTTCCTGATCACCGCCTTCGCGGGCGCGCTGGGGCTGATGTTCATCATCCTGCTGGCGCAGTTCAACAGCTTCTACAACGCGGCGCTGGTGCTGCTGGCGGTGGTGCTGTCAAGCTCGGGCGTGCTGATCGGGATGCTGGTGATGGACCAGACCTTCTCGATCATTATGACCGGCACCGGGATCATTGCGCTGGCGGGGATCGTGGTGAACAACAATATCGTGCTGATCGACACGTTTCAGGAATACGCCCGCTACATGCCCCGGATCGAGGCGATCGTCCGCACCGCCGAGGCGCGGATCCGCCCGGTGCTGCTGACCACGATCACCACCATGGCCGGGCTGGCGCCGATGATGCTGGGGCTGTCGCTGGATTTCATCAACGGCAGCTTCGCGCTCGACAACCCGACCGCGCTGTGGTGGACCCAGCTTGCCACCGCGGTGGTGTTCGGCCTCGGGGTGGCGACGGCGCTGACGCTGGTGGTCACGCCCGCGATGCTGGCGCTGCGGGTCTGGATCGCCACCGGCGCCTATCGCACCGGCGCCGGGCTGATGGCGCTGTCGATGGGGCGCGACAGCCGTGCGGCCCGCGACCGCGCGCTCGACCGCGCGGCGGCGCGGGTGCGGCCGCCGGAGATCCTGTGGGACGAGGACGGCCCGCCGGAGCCGGAACCCGAACCGGCGCGGGAACACGCCCCCGGCCCCACGATGCGGGCGGCGGAGTAACCCGCGCAAGGGGAAGGCGGCGGGCCGTGCACCACCACCACCACCGCCCGCCTTGCCGGTTTGAACAGGGCGATCCTCCGCCGCGCCCCCTTGACCTTCCGCGCCCGAGGCCCCTTATTCCCCACGATACCCGAAACGCGATCAGGAAAGGAAAATCCATGTCCTTCACCCTCCCCGATCTGCCCTATGCCCATGACGCGCTCGCGCCTCTGGGCATGTCGCAGGAGACGCTGGAGTTCCATCACGACATCCACCACAAAGCCTATGTGGACAACGGCAACAAGCTGATCGCCGGGACCGAATGGGAAGGCAAACCGCTTGAGGAGATCGTCAGGGGCAGCTACCAGCCCGGCGCGGTGGCGCAGAACGGCATCTTCAACAACGCCTCGCAGCACTGGAACCACAACCTGTTCTGGGAGGTGATGGGGCCGGGCGAGGCGAAGAAGATCCCCGGCGCGCTGGAAAGCGCCCTGACCGAAGCCTTCGGCTCGGTCGAGAAGTTCAAGGAAGAGTTCTCGGCGGCGGGCGCGGGCCAGTTCGGTTCGGGCTGGGCCTGGCTGGTGAAGGACAAGGACGGCGCGCTGAAGGTCACCAAGACCGAGAACGGCGTCAACCCGCTGTGCTTCGGCCAGACCGCGCTTCTGGGCTGCGACGTGTGGGAACATTCCTACTACATCGACTTCCGCAACAAGCGCCCGGCTTACCTTGCGAACTTCCTCGACAAGCTGGTGAACTGGGAAGCCGTGGCCGCGCGGCTCTGACTGCCCGGCCATATCACGGACGGAAACGAAGAGAGGGGGCTGTCCGCCCCCTCTTGCGCGCTTCACGCGCAATTCACCCCCGAGAGTATTTCTGGCAAGATGATGTGGGCAAACTGCGCCCTTTCACATCATCTTGCCCAAAATACTCCCGCCGGAGGCGGCGTCTCGGGAACCTTCCAGTGGAAGGTTCCAGCCGCGAACGGGCGCCCCGTGGGCGCCCCGGATCGCCGCGCGCCAGCGCGGCGCCCGGCCCAACGCCTTGTCGCGCGCCAGCGCCACAAGGGGGAGGGAGCCCCCCACCCCGGTCAGCCGGGGTCCTATTCCGCCGGAGTGCGCCGCGCCGCTTCGCCCGCCGTGGCGGCGTCGAGTTCGCGCGACAGGCGTTCCTCCTCCACCGCCTTCGGGGCCGAGAATCCCGCCAGCAGCAGATAGGCCACCGGTGTGAGGTAGAGCGTCGAGAGCGTGGCGAGGCCGAGGCCGCCGACGATGATCCAGCCCAGGGCCTCGCGCGCTTCGGCGCCCGCACCGAAGGACCAGATCAGCGGCAGCCCGCCGAGCACGGTCGAGGACATGGTCATCATCACCGGCCGCAGCCGGATCATGGTCGCGTCGTGGATCGCCGTGTAGACATCGGCGCCGCGATCCCGCAGCTGGTTGGCGAATTCGACGATCAATATGCCGTTCTTGGCCATGATCCCCACCAGCAGCACCAGCCCGATCTGCGAATAGACGTTCAGGCTGCCGCCGGTCAGCGCCAGCGCGAAGACCGCGCAGGCCAGCCCCAGCGGCACCGTCGCCATCACGATCACCGCCGCGACGAAGCTTTCGAACTGCGCCGACAGGACCAGGAACACGATCAGGATCGCGAAGGCGAAGGTGATGAGCATGCCCGAGGAGGTTTCGGTCAGCGTCGCGGCCTCGGCCAGCGGCACGATGCGGCTGCCCGCGGGCAGGATGTCGGCCGCCAGCCGCTCCACCGCCTCAAGCGCGTCGCCGAGCGCCATGTCGGGGGTGAGCCCGGCGCTGATCTCGACCGCGCGCATCTGGCTTTCGCGGCCCAGTTCCGGCGCCACCGCGCGTTCGTGCAGCCGCACGAAGCTGGAGACCGGGATCATCTGGCCGCGGTCGTTCTGCACGAAGATGCGCTCCAGATCGCCCGGGTCGTTCACCGGGTCCGAGGTCGAGACCATCTTGATGTCGAAGCTGCGGTCGTCGATGAACAGCGTGCCCACCGTGCGGCCGTCGAGCACCGCCTGCATCGCCTCGCCCAGCCCGTCGATATTCACCCCGAGGTCGGAAGCCCGCGTCCGGTCCACCTCGATGAAAAGCTGCGGCTGGGTGGTGTCGTAGCCAAGCTGCACCTGCCCCAGCGCCGCGTTCTCCTCCATCCGGCGCACGAGTTCGGCGGTGACCTGGCCGAGTTCGTCGTAGTTCGAGCCGACGACCGCGAAGGTCAGCCCCCGGCCCGCGCCGCGGATGCCCAGCGAATTGGGCTGGATCACGCTGGCCCGCACGCCGACCACCTGTTCCAGCCGCTCCTGCACATCGGCCACGATTTCCTGCTGGCTGCGGTCGCGGGCGCCCCAGTCGGCCAGCGCCAGCACCGCGAAGCCGCGGTTGTCGCGGCCGAAGGAGCCGGAGATGGAGAAGATGCTGACCACCTCGCCCGACGCGAACAGCGGCTGCACCAGGTCTTCGATGTCGCGCATCCGCGCATTGGTGAAGTCGAGCGACACGCCCTGCGGCGCGGTCACCGACAGCACGGCGATCGAGCGGTCCTCGGTCGGGGTCAGTTCCTGGCGGATCATGCCGAACATCATCGCCGCGATCAGCGCGAACAGCGTTGCGATGCCGATGACCAGCAAGGGCGCGGCCAGCGCCATGCGCAGGGTGGCGCCGTAAAACGCGGTCAGCCGGTGGCCGGTCCAGGCGATGATACCGTGGCCCTCGGCGATGTCCTCGCTGCGCAGCAGGCGGCTGGCCAGCACCGGGCAGAGCGTGAGCGCCACCACCGACGAAAGCGAAACCGCGATGGCCAGCGTGAAGCCGAACTCGCGGAACAGCCCGCCGACCTGCCCGGGCAGGAACGACAGCGGAATGAACACGGCGGCCAGCGTCACCGTGGTTGTCACCACCGCGAAGAACACCTGCTGCGCACCCAGCACCGCGGCGGCGCGCGGCCCCATGCCCTCGGTCCGGCGGCGGCGCACGATGTTTTCCAGCACCACGATGGCGTCGTCCACCACCATGCCGGTCGCCAGCACCAGCGCCAGCAGCGTCAGAATGTTGACCGAGAATCCCACCAGATAGATCGCCGCCAGCGTGCCGATCAGCGCCACCGGCATGGTGATCGCCGGAATCAGCGTCGCGCGCAGGTCGCGCAGGAACAGGAAGATCACCCCGATCACGATCAGGGTGGCGAGGATCAGCGTGTTCATCACCTCGGCGATCGCACCGTTGATGAAGGTGGCGTCGTCGCTGGTGACGAAGATACTCACGTCCTCGGGCAGGATCGGCCGCACCTCGTCGATCACCGCGCGGACGGCGGTCGAGATGTCCAGCGTGTTGCTTTGCGCCTGGCGGATGATGCCGATGCCGATCCCGGTCTGGCCGTTGGCGCGCAGCACGCTTTCGCCCGGCGCGGGGCCGAGCGTAACCTGCGCCACGTCGCCCAGCGTCACGTCGTCCACGACCACCAGCGCCTCGAACTGTTCGGGGCGGGTGATGGCGGCGGTGGTGCGCACGACGATGCTCTGGCTTTCCGACGAAAGCGCGCCCGCGGGGGCGTCGAAGGCCACGTCGCGCACCGTGTCGCGGATATCGGCAAGCGTAAGCCCGCGGCTGGCAAGCTGCATCAGGTCGATGTCGATGCGGAACACCTCTTCGCGGGCGCCGTAGACCTGAAGGTCGGCCACGCCGGGGGCGGCAAGGAACCGATCCTCGATCAGGTCTTCGGCGATCCGCGTCAGATCCTGCGCTGAGCGGCGCGACGAGGTGATGGCGATGCGCATCACCGCATCGGCGTTGGCGTCGGCCTTGATGATGCGGGGTTCCTCGATCAGTTCGGGCAGCAGGTGGCGCACCCGCGCCACCGCGTCGCGGGTATCGGTGGCGGCAACATCGAGGTTCACGTTGTCGTTGAACTCGATCGTCACCCGGCTCACGCCGAAACGCGAGGTCGAGGACAGCGCCTTGACCCCGGCGACGCGCCCCGCCGCCCCCTCGACGGCCGAGGTCAGTTCGCGGTCCACCGTTTCGGGCGCGGCACCGGGGAACGGGGTGTGGATCGTCACCACCGGCCGGTCCACGTCGGGCAGTTCGCGCACCTCGGCGCCGAACAGCCCGGCCAGCCCGGCGATCACGATCAGCGACGACAGCACGAAGGCAAGGATCGGGCGGCGCACGAACAATGCGGTGCCCGACAGATACGCCTTGCCGCGGATCGCGTTCTGGCCCTGCACCGGCTTCACTCCCCCCTTTTTGCGCCCTGCGTCAGATCTTCGACGCCTCGATCCCGGCCCGCACGTCCTCGGGCAGGTGGCTGCCGTCGCCGCGCGGGGTGCGGACGGTGACCTGCATCCCCGGGCGCAGCGCCTGCACCCCTTCGATCACCACCTTGTCCGAGGGTTCGAACCTGGCCTCGACCAGCACCGCACGGGCCGAACGCTGGATGATCCGCACCGGCACCTGACCCGCGCGCCCGTCGCGCACCACCCAGACAAAGGCGCCCTCGCTGCCCCATTGCACCGAAAGCGGATCGACCGCGGGCCGCGTCTCGCCCGGCAGGCTGAGCGTGATCGCGAAGGCCATGCCCGCCCGCAACGCATCGCCGGAATTGTCGAGCCGCGCCTGCAACAGCATGGTGCGGCTGGTCTCGTCCACCCGGTTGTCCACCGCGCTGACCACGCCTTCCAGCATGGTATCGGTCCGCGCCAGCGGCCGCGCCGCCACATGGTCGCCCCGGCCGATCAGGCCGACGAACCGTTCCGGCACCCGGAATTCCACCAGTATCTCGGACCGGTCGTCGATGCGGGTGATCTCGGAGGCGGCCGAGACCTGCTGGCCGATCTCGACGTGGAGGATGCCGACCCAGCCGGCGATCGGCGCGCGCAGGATGCGGCGCGACAGGTCGAACCGGGCCTGCCGCAGCGCCAGTTCGGCCTGCCGCAGGCCCAGCTCGGCCTCGCGGATCTGGATGTCGGTCGCGGTGCCCGCCGCGCGCAGCCGGGTCACGCGTTCGTTGCGCACCTGCGCGTCGTCAAGCACCAGCGCGGCGCGCTCCACCGCGATCTCCTCGGCCTCGCTTTCCAGCCGGGCGATCACCTGACCGGCGCGCACCTGTTCGCCCGAGGCGACCTCGATCAGCGCGATCCGGCCCGGAACCTCGGGGGTGACCACGACCGAGCGCACCGCCTGGCCATTGCCGATGGCGGCCACGCTGTCGTTGACGATGCCGGTTCCGGGGGCCGCGGCCAGCACGACCGCCGTGCCGGGGGCAGAGCCTTCGCCGCCACTCTCCGCGCCGGTCCCGGGGCGGGCGCGCGGCACCGGCAGGCCCGCCTGCTCCAGCCGTTCCATCAGCCCGGTGCGTTCCAGCATCGGCAGCGCCGAGGGCACATAGGCGACCCAGGCGACGATTGCGCCGCCAAGCACGATCAGCGTCAGCACCAACTGCTTCCAGGCCGCCATATTCGCGCCTTTTCCTGCTACGTCCCTGTTTGTCCGGACCTGCTTACCCGGGCCTTTTACGTCCGGGCCGGTGGTTTCCGTCGCGACAGATGCCATGTCGCACGGACAGCCGGTCCCGCCGGGCGATTTTCCGCCTGCGGTATTCGGTTTCCGTTGTCCATCAAGACAGGCCGGATCGCAACCCGGCTGGCCGGAAACGGGTTGAAATCATCGTGTATCGCCGGTCCGGCGCGGTGATCCGGGCAAATCGGCAACATATTCCCGGCTGCGGCGGCGTGGAACCGGCGGTCGGCCTGACGCGGCGGTTCCGGGCGGCGCGCCCGGGGCGAAGGCTGCACCCTTGCGACTGTTCCGGGCCGGGGCGTGGCTGCGCCGGTCGGACATACCCTTGCCCATCGGCGGGCCAAGGCGCTAGAGACGCTTTCAGCACCGACCCCGAACACCCCCCGGCCATGCCGGGGCGGCATTGCACGAAACCGAGAACCACAACCGAACCCGAAGGGGAGAACACCATGATTTCACTGTCACGCCGGGGCTTCGGCCTTGCCATGGGCGGCGCGCTGGCCGCGCCGATGCTGCCGCGAGGCGCCTTCGCGCAGGGCGACAGGGTGCGGGTGGGGCTTTTGTCGCTGACCTCGCACGCGCCGTCGATCATCGCCGGGGCACGGGGCTATTTCGCCGAACAGGGGCTGGATGCGGAATTCGTGATGTTCCAGGCGGCGCAGCCGATGGCGGTGGCGATCGCCTCGAACGACGTGGATTTCGGGGTGACGGCGGTCACCGGCGGCCTGATCAGCCTGGCCGAGCGCAGCGCGGTCAAGGTGATCGGCGGCGCGCTTCAGGAAACCCCGGATGTCGAGGGGCAGAAGGTGCTCGTCTCCAAGGCGGCCTACGAGGCGGGCGTGACCACCCCCGCCGGTCTCGCGGGCAAGCGGTTCGGCATCACCACGGCGGGCTCCTCCTTCCACTACATGGCGCACAAGATCGCCGACGGGGCCGGCATCGCCCGCGATTCGCTGGAGCTGGTGCCCCTGAACGCCGTGCCCGCGGTGATCGCCGCGCTGCGCTCGGGGCAGGTGGACGCCTGGTCGATCGTGCCGAACATCGCCAGCGGCCTCGTGGCCTCGGGCGACGTGTTCGAGATCGGCCGGATCTCGGATTTCGTCGAGAACTACCAGGTGACCACGGTCTTCACCTCCTCGGCCATCGCCGCCGACCGGGGCGAGCTGGTGGAACGCTTCCTGACCGCCTTCTCGCGCGGGGCCGACGATTACAACGCCGCCTTCGTCGATGGCGCGCTGCCCGAGGAAGAGACCGCCGCGATCAGCGCGATGATCCACGAATACGTCTATACCGACCGGCCGTTCGAAACCGCCGACCCGGCGATCCGCGCGGGCGCGATGCGCATCAACGCCAATGCGGCGCTGAGCATGGCAAGCGTGGCCGATCAGCTTGACTGGTTCATCTCGGAAGGGCTGGTGCCCGACAGCGCCACGCTGGAAACGCTGGTCGATACCAGCTACGTCGAGACCATCTGAACCACCTCCGGGCAGGGGCCGGATGTCCGGCCCCCGCCCCGCCCCACAGGAGAGCCGCATGGAACTCTGCATCGACGCGCTGAGCCACGGCTACGGCGACACCGAAGTGTTGCGCGACCTCTCCTTCACCGTGGGCGAGGGCGAGATCATCTGCATCATCGGCCCCTCGGGCTGCGGCAAGTCCACGCTTTTGCGGATGATCGGCGGGCTGGAACGGCCCGCCGCCGGGCAGGTGCTGATCGCGGGCGAGCCGCCCTCCGGGTCGCTGAACCCGATCACCTATGTCTTCCAGGATTTCGCGCTGCTGCCGTGGCGGACGGTCGAGGGCAATATCTCGCTGGTGCTGGAAGACCACGGCATCCGCGGCAAACGCGCGCGGGCGGTGATCGACGACGTGCTGGCGCGCACCAAACTGTCGGATTTCCGCACCGCCCTGCCCCGGCAGTTGTCGGGCGGGATGAAACAGCGGGTGGCCATCGCCCGCGCCCTGTCGGTCCATCCGGCGGTGATGCTGATGGACGAACCGCTGTCGGCGCTCGACAGCCAGACGCGGGAACTGCTGCTGGATGACCTGGTGGAACTGTGGCTGCGCGAACGGTTCTCGGCCTGCTACGTCACCCACAACCTGGCCGAGGCGGTGCGGCTCGGCCACCGGATCGTGGTGCTGTCGCGCCGCCCCGGCGCGATCCGCGAGATCGTCCCGGTCGATATCCCGCTGGCGGAACGCGCCGACCGGGCGGTGGAGCTGGAGCCGATCCAGCGCCGCCTGTGGTCGCTGATGCGCGAGGAGGCCGTGGCCGCCGACCGGGAGCTGACCCATGTCGCATGACCCCGCCGCCCGCCCGGCGCCGCAGATGCGCCCGGTTCCGTTCCGCGGCGGCGGCTTCACCTTCCGCCCGATCGGCTGGCTCTCGCCGGTGGTCTTCGTCCTGCTGATCGCGCTGTGGGAATTGGGATCGCGGACCGGCGTCATCAGTTCCATCGCGCTTCCGGCCCCCTCGGCCGCCTTCGCCGCCTTCCTGCAACTGGTCGAGACCGGGATGCTCTGGCGCCACATGGAGGCCAGCCTCTACCGGCTGGCGATGGGCTGGACCGGGGGGACCATCCTCGGCGTTCTGGTGGGCCTTGCCATCGCCCTGTTCCCGCCGCTGCGGGCCGGGCTTTCGCCGGTGGTGTCGGCGCTGTTCCCGATCCCGAAGATCGCGCTGCTGCCCTTGTTCATCGTCTGGTTCGGCATCGGCGAGGGCTCCAAGGTCGCGACCATCCTGTTCGGCACCTTCTTTCCCACGGTGATCGCCACCTATGGCGGCGTCGACAACGTGGACCGCAATCTGATCCGCATGGGCCAGTCCTTCGGCCTCTCGTGGCTGTCGATCGTGCGCAAGATCATCATTCCGGGCGCGCTGCCGGCGATCCTGTCGGGGTTCCGCATCTCGGCCTCGATCGCCATCGTGCTCCTGGTCGCGGCCGAGATGATCGGCGCGCAATACGGGATCGGCGCCTATATCCTGATGGCGGGCGCCCTGTTCGCCATCGAACAGCTGATCGCCGGGGTGGCGATGCTGTCGATCCTCGGGCTGACCATCGGCTGGCTGATCGGCCGGGCAGAGCGGTATTTCCTCGGCTGGCGGACCTGAAGACCGCCCGCCGCTGCGGCAAGTGCATTGCGAAACAGAGGGCAGCGGCGGCGCGTGCCGCGCCTTGATTACGGGCGGGGGGATACCCGGTGAACGTAGCACCCCGGACGCCCTGCCCCCTGCCGACCGTCCCGGCCTGCGCATTGCCTCTGATATCTGGTGGCCGCTGTGGGAATCGAACCCACACGCCCTGACGGGCAACGGATTTTAAGTCCGGTCTGTCTACCAGTTCCAGCAAGCGGCCCCGCGCCCCGTCATAGGGCCGCGTCCCGCCGGCCTCAAGCCTTTTGCCGGGTATCCCCCCGGCGGGCAGAACACGCCGGATTGCGTTGACCGGCGCCGGTGCGGGGCCGATAACGGGGGAAACCGGAACCAAAGGATTCAGTGTCATGCGCCTGTCGCTGCTTACCGCCCTTGCCCTTTCCGCCGCGCTGTCGCCCGTCTTCTCCGCCGAGGCGCGCGAGATCGCCGGGGCCGTGACCTATCATCAGCGGATCGCGCTTGATCCCGATGCGCATCTGCTGGTCGAACTGCACGACGCCACCGGCACCCTGGTTGTCGAACTGCGCGAGGAGGCCGGGGGGCGGCAGGTGCCGCTGCCCTTCGCCTTCGCGGCCACGCCGGACACGGCCTATACGCTGCGCGGCGCGCTGATTCTGGGCGGGGCCGCGCATTGGCTGTCGGAACCGGTCGCGATCGAACCCGGCGGCGATCCCCTCGACCTGGGCGAAATCCTGCTGTCGCCCCACCGGGCGCTGTCCTTCGCCGCGCCGTTCCGCTGCGGCGACGCCCGGATCGGGATCGGCTTCGCGGGCGACCGGGCGCGGCTGCGCACGCCCGCGGGCCTGCGCGAGTTGGCCCCCACCCCCGCCGCCTCGGGCGCGCGCTATGCCGATCCCGCGGACGACACCACCTGGGTCTGGTCGCGCGGCAACATGGTTGCCGTGGCGCTCGACGGCGAGGAACTGGGCGAGTGCCTGCCCGGGATCGACCCCGGGCTGCTGCCGCTTGACGCGCGCGGGCAGGAACCGGGCTGGATGCTGACGCTCGACAGCGCGCGCGCGGTCTATACCGGCAATTATGGCGAGACCCGGCTTGAGGCCCCCATGGTCGCGCCGGACCCGGTGGCGGATGGCGGGCTGCGTCTTGCCTTCGACGGCTTCGCCCTGACCCTGCACGAGGCGCTGTGCCGCGATACGATGACCGGGATGCCCTATCCGCTGACCGCCGGAATAGAGACGGGCGGAATCGAGACGGGCGGAGAGGGGACAGGCGAAGACTCGCTGGCGGGCTGCGCGGGCGATCCGGCGACGCTGCTGGCGGGCGAATGGCGGTTGACCGGCCTTGGCGGCGACCCCATGCCGGAAGAGGGTGCGGCCGCGACCCTGCGCTTTACCGCCGAGGGCCGGGTCAGCGGCCGGGCGGCCTGCAACTGGTTCGCCGGCGGCTATGATCTGACCGGCGAGGGGCTGAGGCTCAGCCCGATGGGCGCCACCATGATGGCCTGCGCCGGGCCCGCGATGGATCTGGACCAGCGAATCTTTGCGGCCTTCGAGACGGTGGACCGGTTCGATATCGGCACCGATGGCGCGCTGCTGCTGATCGGCGCCGACCGGACCGTGCTGCGCGCCGAACCGGCGGGCGGGGAATAACCCGCCCGGCCCCCCGCCCCGCCGGGGCGTGGGGGCTTTCCGCGCCGGACCCGCAGGATATGGGCGATTCCGCCCGCCACCCCCGCCGATCCCGCACCCGGCAGCGGGCTGGGTGCCCAGCGCGAAAGCTGCGCTCCAGACGCCCGGCCCCAAACGAAAACGGCGCCCCGCGGGGCGCCGTTTCCGTATCTCACGATGTCCGCCCGCTCAGGCAGAGGCGTCCGTGATGAACTTCACCGCGTCGCCGAAAGTCTGGATGGTCTCGGCCGCATCGTCAGGAATTTCGATGCCGAATTCCTCTTCGAAGGCCATCACCAGTTCCACGGTGTCGAGGCTGTCCGCGCCCAGATCGTCGATGAACGAGGCATTCTCGGTCACCTTCTCTTCCTCGACGCCAAGATGCTCGACGACGATCTTCTTCACGCGATCCGCGATGTCGCTCATGGTTCTTCCTCTTAACATGCGGGGGGTTTCCCGCTCCTGCTGTCCCTTGCTCATCAGAGCGGTTGATCCCCGCAAAACGCGGGGGGCCGGGGGTACCCGGCCGGATCAGCGCCGCCTATATCACAGTCCCGGGGCGAGGCAAACGGATTCCCGGCGGCGGGTTTCCGCCGCCCTGCCCTCAGACCATCGCCCCGCCGCCGTTGATATGCAGCGTGGCGCCGGTCACATAACCCGCCTCAAGGCTGGCGAGATAAAGCACGGCGGCGGCGATCTCGTCCGCCTCGCCCATCCGGCCCGCGGGCACGTCGCGCAGGATCTTGTCCTTCTGCTCCCCGGTCAGCTTGTCGGTCATCGGTGTGCGCACGAAGCCCGGCGCCACGCAGTTGACGGTGATTCCCCGGCTGGCGACCTCCATGGCGAGGCTTTTCGACATGCCGACCACACCCGCCTTGGCGGCAGCATAATTGGTCTGCCCGGGGTTGCCCGCCGCGCCCACGACCGAGGTGATGCTGACGATCCGCCCCCAGCGCGCCTTCATCATGCCGCGCAGCACCGCGCGCGACAGCCGGAAGGTGGCGGTCAGGTTCACGTCGATCACCGACTGCCAGTCGGCGTCCGACATCCGCATCATCAGCCCGTCGCGGGTGATGCCCGCGTTGTTGACAAGAATATCGACCGACCCCAGCGCCGCCGCCGCGGCCTTCGGCAATTCCTCGACCGCCGCCGGATCGGAAAGGTCGCAAGGCAGCACATGCGCGCGATCCCCCAGTTCCGCCGCCAGTTCCTCAAGCGGCGCAACCCGCGTGCCCGACAGCCCGACCGCCGCCCCCGCCCCGTGCAGCGCCCGCGCGATTTCGGCGCCGATCCCCCCGGATGCGCCGGTCACCAGCGCGGTCTTGCCTGTCAGGTCGAACATGATCTTTCCCCAAACCCCGTTTATACCTGCCGGACGCCCGCCTTTTCGCCTTGAGGAAAATATCCCCGCCGGAGGCTTCCGGCAGCAGCCGGAGGGCACGGCGTGGCGGTCCCTTACCCAAAGCGTCACAAACACTCAACCTGTCCTTCGGGACAGGCGGGGAATCGCCGGGGGCGTGGGGGGGGGCCGTCGCCGGACGATCGGGCAAAGCCCCTTGCCCGGAACAAGGCGCGGAAGGGCCGGGCCTGGGTGTGGTGCGCTGAAGCGCACCCTACGGCACAGCCTGCGGGAGCGCGGCCGAGGGGTCCCTATTCCCCCTGCGCCTCGGCCCGGCTCTTGCCCGCGAGGTCGAGCGCCAGCGTCGCCGCCATGAACTGGTCCAGCGCGCCGTCGAGCACACCCTGCGTGTCCGAGGTCTCGACCCCGGTGCGCAGGTCCTTCACCATCTGGTAGGGCTGCAACACGTAGGACCGGATCTGGTTGCCCCAGCCCGCGTCGCCCTTGGCGTCATGGGCGGCCGAGATCGCCTCGGTGCGCTTTCTCAGCTCCAGTTCGTAAAGCCTTGATTTCAGGGCGTTCATCGCAATATCGCGGTTCTGGTGCTGCGACTTCTGCGAACTCGTGACCACGATGCCGGTCGGGATATGGGTGATCCGGACCGCCGAATCGGTGGTGTTGACATGCTGGCCGCCCGCGCCCGATGACCGGAAGGTGTCGATGCGGATATCGTTCGAGGCCACCTCGATCTCGATATTGTCATCGACCACCGGATAGACCCAGACCGATGAGAACGAGGTATGCCGCCGCGCCGCCGAATCATAGGGCGAGATCCGCACCAGCCGGTGGACGCCGGATTCCGACTTCAGCCAGCCATAGGCGTTATGGCCGGAAATCCGGTAGGTGGCCGAGCGTATGCCCGCCTCCTCGCCGCCGGCCTCGGACATCAGCTCGACCTTGTAGCCCTTTTTCTCGGCCCAGCGGACATACATCCGTGCCAGCATCGAAGCCCAGTCGCAGCTTTCGGTGCCGCCCGCGCCGGCGTTGATCTCAAGGAAAGTGTCGTTGGCGTCGGCCTCGCCGTCCAGCAGCGCCTCGATCTCCTTCGCGGCGGCCTCACCGGCCAGCGCCTTCAGCGCCGCCTCGGCCTCGGTCACGATTTCCTCGTCGCCCTCGGCCTCGCCCAGTTCGATCAGTTCGGCATTGTCGGAAAGCCCGGCCTCGATCCGGTTGTAGGTCTCGACCGCGTCGATCAGCGCCTGGCGTTCGCGCATCAGCTTCTGCGCGCGGGGCGGGTCGTTCCACAGGTCCGGGGCCTCGATCAGCGCGTCGAATTCCTCCAGCCGGTGGGAAGCGGTCTCCCGGTCCATCCGCTGGGCCAGAAGCCCGAGCGACTTGCGGATCGCTTCAACATGGGATTGCGTCTCGGCGCGCATGGTGCTCCTGCCTGCGTGGGTTTCGTCGGGTGATAACGCCATGCGCCCAAGGGGGCAAGGGTGGCGGCGGGCCGGAGCGGTGATCCCCGACCGGACTCTTGCCCGGACTCAAGGCGCGGCACGCGCCGCCGGGCAACGGTCGGCCGCTGCCCTCTGTTGCGTCCGGTCACCGCCTCAATCCGGTCACCGCCTCAATACAGCCCGCCCGAACTCAGCGTGCCGAAATCGGCGCGGCCGGGGATCACCCGCGTCTCGCCGGTCGAGGTGGTGACGGTGGCGCTGCCGGTGCTGTCCTCGGTCTCGCCCCGCGCGAACAGCGGCAGGTTCGCGCCCATGCCGAAGCCACCATCGACCAGCATCCCCATGCCGAACATGGGTTCCACCCCCTCGCGGAAATATTCGGCGATCACATGTTCGCCCGACGCCTCGTCCGGCAGGCGCGCGCCGGTGTAGCGGTCGATCTTGATGAAATAGCCGCCCGGCGGCACCCGGAAACGCCCGGCGCCGTATTTCTCGACCGCCTGTTCCATGAAGGCGCGGAACACCGGCCCGCACATGCCCCCGCCCGAAGCCCCGCGCATGCTGCGCGGCTGGTCGTAGCCGATATAGCAGCCCGCGACGATGTTCGAGGTATAGCCGATGAACCAGACATCCTTCGATTCGTTGGTGGTGCCGGTCTTGCCCGCCACCGGCACGTTCAGGGCCGCGCTCCGGCCGGTGCCGCGTTGCACGCCGCCCTGCATCATCGAGGTCAGTTGATAGGCCGTCACCGGGTCCATGATCCGCTGCCGGTCCGACACGACGCGCGGCGCGAAGCCGGGGTCGAGGCTGGCCAGATCGCAATCGACGCATTCGCGCCGGTCGTGGCGATAGACGGTGCGGCCCCAGCGGTCCTGCACCCGGTCCACCAGCGTAGGCTCCACCCGCTCGCCGCCGTTGGCGAACATGGCATAGGCAGCGACCATGCGGAACAGTGTCGTCTCGTCGGCACCCAGCGAGTTGGCCAGATACCGCCCCATCCGGTCATAGACGCCGAAGCGTTCGGCATATTCCGCAACCGTGTCCATGCCGATCTCCTCGGCGATGCGGACGGTCATCAGGTTCCTCGACTGTTCGATCCCGGTCCGCACCGGGGTCGGCCCGTAGAACCGGTTCGAGGCGTTGCGCGGCTGCCACAGGCCCTGCGGCGTGTTCACCTCGATCGGCGCGTCGATGACGATGGTGGCGGGGGTGAAGCCCGAATCGAGCGCCGCCGCATAGACGAAGGGCTTGAACGAGGAACCGGGCTGGCGCATCGCCTGGGTGGTCCGGTTGAACACCGAATCCTGGTAGGAAAACCCGCCCTGCATGGCGATCACCCGGCCGGTGTTCACATCCATCGCCATGAAACCGCCCTGCACCTCGGGCACCTGGCGCAGCGACCAGTGGGCGATCTCGCCGCCTTGCAGCACCGCGCGCACCAGCACCACGTCGCCCGGCGACACGAGGTCCGAGGGCACCCGCGCCCCCCGCACCCAGTTCAGGTCCGAGGCGGGCACGCGGTGGCCAGTGCCCTCGAATCCCTCGATCCCCAGCCGGGCCTCGTTCCCCTCGGCCGCCAGCACCACCGCCGGGTGCCAGCCGTCGATGTCGCGCGGCACTTCGGTGGCGGACAGCGCGGCACGCCAGCCGTCCTCGGTTTCCAGCGCCTCGGGCGGCACCGCCGGATAGGTGCCGTGCCAGATGCCAAGGCCGCGGTCGTAGCGTTCCAGCCCCTCGCGCAGCGCCCGCGCCGCGGCCTGCTGCATCCCGGGATCGACCGTGGCCCGGATCGTGAGGCCGCCGCCGAAGAATTCCTCGGTCCCGAAACTGCCGGAAAGCTGGCGCCGGATCTCGTCGGTGAAATAGTCGCGCGGCGGCAGGCTTTCGCGGAAGGCCGGATAGTCGCCCTGCTGCACGGTGCGCAGCGGCGCGGCGATCGCCGCCTCCATCTGCGCGCGGTCGATATAGCCGTTCTCGTGCATCTGCCGCAGCACGTAATCGCGCCGCGCCACCAGCCGGTCGTGGTTGCGCACCGGGTGGGAATGGGCCGGGCGCTGCGGCAGGGCGGCCAGCACCGCCGCTTCCTCCAGCGTCAGTTCGGACAGGATCTTGTTGAAATAGGTCTGCGCCGCCGCCGCCACGCCGTAGGAGTTCTGGCCGAGGAAGATCTCGTTCAGGTAGAGTTCGAGGATCTGGTCCTTGGAAAGCGTCTCCTCGATCCGCGTGGCGAGGATGATCTCCTTGATCTTGCGCTCGCCCGAGCGGGTGCCGTCGAGCAGGAAGTTCTTCATCACCTGCTGGGTGATGGTCGAGGCGCCGCGCAGGGTCTCGCCCCGGCTGCGCACGGCCTCGACCAGCGCGGCGGCGATGCCGGTGGCGTCATAGCCGCCGTGGGTGTAGAAATTCTTGTCCTCGGCCGAGATGAAGGCGTCCTTCACCAGATCCGGCACGTCCTCGATCTGCACGAAGATCCGGCGTTCCTGCGCGAATTCGTCGATCAGGCGGCCTTCCGAGGAATAGATCCGGCTGATCACCGGCGGGCTGTATTGCGCAAGACTTTCGTGGCTGGGCAGGTCGCGTTCGAAATACCAGATCACGCCGCCCACGGTCAGCGCCCCGAACAGCAGCCCGAGCGTGATGAAACTGACGATCCCCCCGAAGAAGGAGCCGATAAAGCGCAGCACTGGCATTACCCCCGGAACATTGCAGGCTCTCTATATACGCGCGCAGGCGGCCATGGTCAAAGCACCGGGGGCCGTGGCGGGCGCGGCCATGCTCAACTTGCCGCGATCCGGGGCGGGCGCGCGGACGGGCGGCGGTGCAAGCCCCTTGCCCCCGCGCCCGCGCGGCGCGAGAACGGCAGCAAGGTTTCGGGAGGGCGTCCGATGGGTCCGGGGTGGTTTCTGCGCATGGCGCGCTGGTCGCGGCAGATGCGCTCGATGAAGCAGGTGTATTTCGTGCTGGCGATCCTGGGCGTCTGCTTGGCGCTGGCCGCCATCGAACTGTTCTGGGGCTGGCCCGAGGCGCTGACCACCCGGGGCGGCGCACGACGGCTGCGGCCGTAGGGCCGGACAGGCCCCCGGTTGCGTCGGGACCGTAGCGCGCCCTTCCCCGCTTGCCCGGAACAGGCGCGTCAGCGGTCCCCCGCGGTCGGCCACAGCCCTCTGTCGTGCCCCCTTCCCTGCCCGCAATCCCCCGCGATTGCACCCCGCCCGCCCGGGTGCTACCCAGACCCGACACGGCAGGAGACCCAGATGACAGCGGAGCGCGACCCGCCCAAGCCCGATCCCGCTCCGTTCGAGCCCGGCCCGGCCACGGCGATGACATTTCGCGCCGCGCTCGGCCGGTTCGCGACCGGGGTCACCGTGGTGACCGCCGCGGGCCCTGACGGCCCGGCCGGGATCACCGCCAACAGCTTTGCCTCGGTCTCGCTCGACCCGCCCTTGGTGCTGTGGTGCCCGGCCAAGGCGTCGCGCCGCATCGCGCTCTTTGCCGCCGCGCCCCGCTACGCGGTGCATGTGCTGGCGGCCGGTCAGCGCGACCTCTGCGCCCGGTTCACCCGGGGCGGCGCCGGATTCGACGACCTGCCGCACGAGACCGGCGCGGGCGGCGTGCCGCTGCTGCCCGGGGTGCTGGCACGGTTCGAATGCCGACAGGAGGCCGTGCATGACGCGGGCGACCACCTGATCGTGGTGGGCCGGGTGCTGCGCGCCTTCGCCCGGCCCGGCGCGCCCTTGGTGTTCTCGGGCGGGCATTACGGCGGCTTCGCCCCGGGCTGAGCCGCCGGTCGCCGCCCGCACTACCCCCGGATGAACACCTGAAGATCGGCCACATTGGTGCCGGTCGCCCCGGTGACCAGCAGATCCCCCGCCGCCGCCAGCACCGGATGGCTGTCGTTGTCGGCCAGCCGGGTCGCCGGGTCCAGCCCCGCCGCGCGCACGCGCGCCAGCGTGCCGGGATCGACCAGCCCGCCCGCCGCCCCGGTCGGCCCGTCGCGCCCGTCGGTGCCGCCCGACAGGAACACCCACGGCCCGGAAAGCCCGCGCGCCTCCGCCTCCAGCGCCAGCCGCAGCGCCAGTTCCTGATTGCGCCCGCCCTGCCCCTGCCCGCGCAGGACCACCGTGGTCTCGCCGCCGAACAGCCAGACGCCGGGCGCGTCGGCGGTGTCCAGCACAAGCCGCGCCGCCCCGGCCACGTCGCCCGCAAGCGGCGCCTCGATCACCCGCGCCCCGGGCGCCGCCCGGCCCATCGCCGCAAGCGACAGCGCGTTCGAGCCGATCAGCCGGTTGTCGGCCCCGGGCAGCGGCGCGGGCGCCGACTCCGGCGCCGCCAGATGCGCCCGGACCGAGGCCGGCAGCCGCTCCCACAGCCCGCGCGCCTCGACCGCCGCCCGCGCCCCGGCCCGGCCGCCCACCGGCGCGACGGTCAGGCCCGAAGCGATGACCCGCAGGTCGTCGCCCACCACATCCGACAGGATCAGCGCCGTGACCGGCGCGGGCGCGGCCACCCGCAAAAGCCCGCCGCCCTTGAGCCGCGACAGCGCCTGCCGGATCAGGTTCATCTCGGCGATATCGGCGCCCGAGGCCAGCAGCAGCCGGTTGACCCCGGCCTTGTCCGCCAGCGACACGCCTTCGACCGGCGCGGGCAACAGCGCCGAACCGCCGCCCGAGATCAGCGCCACCACCTGATCCGCCGCGCCGAGGGGCGCGAGGAAGGAGATCACCGCCTCCGCCGCCCGCGCGCCCGCCTCGTCGGGCACCGGATGGCCGGCGGCCAGAACCTCGGCCCCCGGCAGCGGCTCGGCGTTCTCGTAATTCGTGACCACCAGCGCCGGGCACGGCCCCAGCACCTCCAGGGCCGCCGCCGTCATGCGCCGCGCCGCCTTGCCCACGGCGACGATCCGCCGCCCGCCCGCGGGCGCGGGCAGACCCGCCAGCGCCCCGGCCACCGCGCGGCCCGGATCGGCCGCCGCCACCCCGGCCGCGAAAATCCGCCGCGCCTCGGCCCGCATTCCCGCGATCACATCCGTTCCGTCCGGCATGTCACCCCCCTGCCATTACCCGCCGAAGATACGCAAAGGCGGGCCGGAAACCAGCCCGCCCCGACTTCATCTTGCCGGAAATACTCCCGGGGGTTCTCAGGGGGTCGGAGACCCTCCTGGCGGGGGATCGCCGTTGGTTTCGCCATTGGTTCGAGAAACCAATGGCGATGGGGGGGCTGGCCCCCCGGCGCTTGCCGCCTCAGCCGAACATGTCGGCGGTGATGCCGTTATACCAGCCGATCGATTCCTCGAAAGTGGCCTTGCGCAGCCCGGCATCCTCGCCGGTCTGGCTGATGAAATCGTCCACGGCGGCGATCTTCTCCTCGGTCGGCTCGTAGTTCGCGCCGACCTTCACCCCGTCGTCGGTGCCGATCAGCGACCAGCAGGTGTTCGAGTAGCGCGCCGGGAACACCCGGCTGCCGGTCAGCTCGCCCCGGATCGCCATGGCCGCGACCTTGGCCTGGCTGTTGGCGGAAAAGCCCGACTTCGGCATATCGCCCTGCGCCGCGGCATCGCCCAACACGAACACGTTTTCATCCACGCGCGAGCGCATGTCGTCGGGCACCACCGGCGCCCAGCCCGCCTCGTTCGTCAGCCCGGCCAGAGCCGCGATATTGCCCGCCCGCTGGCCGGGGATGACGTTGCAGACATCGACCCGCTCGGCCACCCCGCCCACGAGCACATCCATCGTCGCGGGCTGCACCGCGATATCGCCGCCGCCCATCTCGGGCCCGATCCATTCGATCATGCCGGGGTAATGGTTGGCCCAGCCTTCCTCGAACAGCGCCTGTTTCGAGAAACCCGGCTTGGGATCGAAGATCAGGATCTTGGCGGTCGGGTTGTGGGTCTTGAGGTGATGCGCCACCATCGAGATCCGCTCATACGGTCCCGGCGGGCAGCGGTAGGGGTTCGGCGGCGCAACCATGGCGAAGATGCCGCCCACGGGCATCGCCTCGATCTGCGCCTTCAGCAGCGCGGCCTGGGTGCCGCCCTTGTAGGCGTGCGGCATCGCGCCCTGCGCGCCCATGTCCCAGCCCGCGACCGAGCCTTCGACAAAGTCGATCCCCGGCGCCACCACCAGCCGGTCGTAGGCGACGGTGCCGCCACCGCCCAGCCGCACCAGCCGGGCGTCGCGATCGACCCCGACGGCAAGATCGTGGATCACGTTGACCCCGTGCGCCGTGGCCAGCCTGTCATAGGTGAAGGCGGTGTTTTCCAGATCCCAGAACCCGCCGAAGGCGAGGTTCGAGAAGAAACAGGTGTAATAGGTGCGCGAGGGTTCGATCAGCACCACGTCGATGGCGCCCTCGCTGTCGCGTGCGATGTAGCGCGCCGCCGTGGCCCCGCCCGAACCGCCGCCGATCACCACCACGCGCGGGCGGCTCAGCCCCAGCACCGCGGGCGCCGAGAGCATCGCCGTGCCCGCCGCGACCGCCCCCAGAAGGCCCCGTCCGAGAAAGCCCCGTCTGTCCAGTGTCATGTCGTTTCCTCCCGTTTGGACTGGTCTTCGCTGCATGTTATGTTCCGTCTGTCTCCGCTCTCCGCGCCGGGGTGAAGCCCCCTTATGCGGAACGGTATTCCGTTTGTCACGCCCCGCCCGCGCGCGCCGCTCAGTCCGCCTGCGCGAACCAGGCGGCAAGCGCCGCGATCTCCTGATCCCCGAGCCGGCGGGCGATCATCTCCATCCCCGGATGGCGGCGCAGACCCTCGCGGTAGGAATGAAGCGCGATGACAAGCTCGTGCCGCGGCAGGCCGTGGATCTGCGGGATGCCCTGTTCCGCCCCCCCGGCCCGGTGGCAGGATGCGCATTCCGACGCAAGGTATTCGCCGTATTCCGTATCTCCCGCGATCTCCAGCACCCCGGGGTCGATCCCGCCGGGCAGTTCCGGGGGCAGTTCCGGCTGCCCGGCCCCGATCTCGGCCCCGGCCCCCGCCACCACGGCGGCGCCGTTCGCCGCGGCAGGCAATGCCGCAGCCGCCGCCAGCAGCGCGGCCGAAGTGGTCAGCGCCCACCCGTGCCTCATCGCGGCGCGTCCGTCCGGGCGTTCATGCCGTGGTCTCCTGCCGTCCCGACCCCCGCGCGGGGCCTTCCCCGCATTGCCGGGGTCGCGTGTTCCTGCCTGCAGGATGCACCGGACCGGGGAACAGGGCAACCCCGGCCCTCCGTCGCGATCGAACCACAGCACAACCGGAAAATCCCTCAGCCGACCTCGATCCGGTGTTCGGCCTCGTAGACCGAACCGTCATCATCATGCCAGGCAAAGCGGAAGGTGCCGCTTTCGTCCACCACCGCCTCGAACTCGATGAACGGGTTGGCGGCGATCGCCTGGTCGAGGTCGAGGTCGATCACGACCTCGCCCTCGAAGGTGCAGCTGAAACGGTGGACGATCCGGCGCGGGACCAGGTTGCCGTCGCGGTCGCGGCGCTGGCCGGTCTCCATCGGATGGCTGACCAGGGTGCGCAGGGTGACGGTCTCGCCGGGGGCGGCGGTCTGCGGGGCACGGATGCGGGGGGTTACGGACATGGTTCTGCTCCCTGGAGCCTTTCGTGTTCTGATCGAGTCAGAACACGAATTCTAATCCATTGGTTTTCCGCAATTTCAAACCGAAAAAACCTGTCGGCTTTTTCTGAAACTGCTTTACTCGGCACAGCCGCCCACGGTCACCGGCACCATGCGCGAGGTGCGCAGGAACCGGCCGTCGGGCATCTCGGCCAGTGCGATCACCTCCTGCGTGGCGGCCATGCGGATCCGCGTGGTGAAACTGCCGGTCGAGAACCGGCCGAACCGCGCCTTGCAGACGTCGGGAAACGGGTTCGCGGTGGCAAGGATCATCACCGCCACCGCCCCGGGGGCCGAGACCGTGACCGGCACGGCATTGCCGTTCTCGGCCAGTTCCGGCATCGTCAGCACGATCCCGTCGCCCCCGGCCTCGACCGCCGCCGCGCCGCCGGTGAACCCGGCCACCGCCGCGTCAAGCGCGGCAAGGGCGGATTGCGGCACGACCGCCGCCGCCAGCGCCCCGAGCGCAAGGGTCAACGCACCGCGTCGTGAAACCGCGTGGGCCCCTGAAACTGCGCGGACCCGTGAAAGGGCCACCTGTCCGGTCATGATGATGCGCCTCCATCAGCCATCAGCGCCCTGCGGGCGATCCAGAGGCCGATGTGGCAGTTGTCCCGGCCCGCTGCAACCGGCCGGGGCCTGTGGCGGGCCGGGTTGGCGGGACCGCCCGTCCCCCGCCCGCCCGCCGACCGCAACGGATCGTTCGCCCCTTGCGGCCTTCCGCCGAAAGGTTTTCCCGACACGGCCCGCCCGCCAAGAGGATTTTCTTTTTTCTCAAGGCAAAGCCGCTTCAAGAGCCCCCGCGGCTTCGCCTTGATGAAAATATCCCCGACGGAGGCACAGGTGCCGCCCGCACGGCGCCGGGCGGGCGCCCCGCGCCCTCAGCCCGCCGCGCCGATCCCCCGGCCGCGTCGGTCGAAGCGGCGGCCGAACACCACCAGCGTCTTGGTGCGGGTGACGCCGGGGATCACCGCGATCTCGTCCACCAGAACGTCGAGATCCTCGATCCGGGGCGCTTCGGCGGTCAGCATCAGGTCGAATTCACCGTTGATCGACAAGCAGGCCGAGACCTCGGGATAGGATTCGAGCCGCTTGACGATGCGCCGGGTCTCCTGCTGGCGGATTTCCAGCAACAGCAGGATCTGCACCGTCTCGCCCGCCGGGTCGTGGCCCAGCACCACCGAATAGCCCGCGATCACGCCGTCGCGCTCCATCCGGGCGATGCGGTCCTGCACGGTCGAGCGCGCCACCCCCAGCCGGGCGGCGATGGTGGCGGCGGGTTCGCGCGCGTTGCGCCGCAATTCGCCCAAGATGCGGCGGTCGAGATCGTCGCGCGGCGCGGGCGGCGGGGAGGTGGCGGGCGGCAAGGGGCATGTCCTTTCGGGGTTGCGGCGCGGCGGCCAAGGCGGCAGGGTCGCGCCATTGGGCGGGCCGTGCCCGGCGCTTGTCAAGCCACAGGCCGCGCCCGCACGCCGACAGGGGGAAACGCATGACCCGGGTTCCGGTCTTCGACGGCCACAACGATCTGCTGCTTGCACTGTGGGAGGCGGGCGACCGCTCCGGGCAGGACTTCTTCGAGGGAAGGGCCGGGCATCTCGACCTCGCCCGCTGCCGCGAGGGGGGATTCGCCGGCGGTTTCTTCGCCATCTGGGTGCCGGGCGAACACCGCCTTGAGCCGCGCAGCGACGATCCGGCGCCGGTGTTCCCGCCGCTCGGGCCGGAACGGGCGCGGCGGATCACCCTGGAGATGGCCTCGATCCTGATCCGCATGGCCCGCGCGCGCCCCGACGCGATCCGGCTTTGCACCGGCGCGGACCAGATCGAGGCCGCCCGCGCCGCCGGTGCCATTGCCGCCGTGATGCATATCGAGGGCTGCGAGGGGATCGGCCCCGACCTTGACGAACTGCACGTCTATCACGCCGCCGGGCTGCGCTCGCTCGGGCCGGTCTGGTCGCGCGGCAACATCTTCGGCCACGGGGTGCCGTTCCGGTTTCCGTCCTCGCCCGATACCGGGCCGGGGCTGTCCGAGGCCGGGCGGCGACTGGTGCAGGAATGCGACCGGCTGGGGATCCTGATCGACCTGAGCCACCTGAACGAGGCCGGGTTCTGGGAGGTCGCGGACCTGACCGACCGGCCGCTGGTCGCCACCCATTCGAACGCCCATGCGCTGGTGCCCGCAAGCCGCAACCTGACCGACCGCCAGCTTGACGCGATCGCCGAGCGCAGGGGGCTGGTCGGCGTCAACTTCGGGGTGCAGTTCCTCCGCGAGGACGGCGTGAAGAACGCCGATACCCCGCCCGAAACGGTGCTGCGGCACATCGACCACCTGATCGCGCGGCTGGGCGAACGCGGCGTGGCGCTGGGGTCGGATTTCGACGGCGCCATGATGCCGCGTGCCATCGGCAGCGCCGCGGGCCTGCCGGTGCTGGTCGAGGCGATGCGCGGGGCGGGCTATGGCGAGGCGCTGATCGAACGGCTGTGCTGGTCGAACTGGGTGGGCCTGCTGCGCCGGGTGATCGGCTAGAGACCGTCCGATCTTTCTGTTCCAGCAGACATCTGACGATCTCTGCAATGCTACAGCGGCAGATACTCCACCTCTTCCCCCGCCTTGCGCGCGGGGTCGTGCGGCGGTCGCAACAGCAGCGCATCGGCCCCGGACAGTAGCCGCAATGCGCCGCTGTCCTGATTGTCGAAGGGTTCGATCAGCGGCAGCGGCCCGCCCGCGGTCAGCCGCGCCCGCATGTAATGCGCACGCGGCCCGTTCTCGGGGGTATCGCCGGCCAGCCGCGCCCGGTGCAGCCGCGGGGCGGGATCGGGCAGGCCCTGCATGGCGCGCAGCAGGGGCAACATGAACAATATGGCGCAAACGATTGAAGACACGGGGTTTCCCGGAAGGCCAAGCAGCGTTGATTCCCCCAGCCGCCCGGCCATCAGCGGTTTTCCCGGCCGCATCGCGATCTTGTAGAAGGACCGCGCCAGCCCCATGTCGGCGGCGACCTTGCCGACCAGATCGTGATCGCCGACCGAAGCGCCGCCGATGGTCACGATCAGATCCGCATCGGCTGCAAGCCCGATCACATGCTCCAGCGCGGCCTCGTTGTCGCGGGCGATGGGCAGGATGCGGACCTCGGCCCCTTCGGCCTCGGCCATGGCGGCAAGCGCGACCACGTTCGAGGCGGTGATCTGGTCGGGGCCGGGCACCTCGCCGGGCATCACCAGTTCGTCGCCGGTGGCGATCAGCGCCACAACCGGGCGGCGGGCGACCATGGGCCGGGCCACGTTCATCGCCGCCAGAAGCGCGAGGTCGGCGGGTTTGAGGCGGCAAGGGGCCTCGATCCGGAAACCCGCAGCGAAATCAGAGCCCTCGGGGCGGATGTTCCTGCCTTGCGAGACCTCGCGCAGGGTGACGAGGTCTTCATCGGCCTCGGCGTTCTCCTGCATGACGACGCGGGCGGTGCCTTCGGGCACGGGAGCGCCGGTGAAGATGCGCACCGCCTCCCCCGGGTTCACTTTTCCGGAAAACCGTTCTCCGGCACGGGATTGGCCGGCGATCTTCAGGCTGTCGCCCGCCACCGCGCCCTCGGTCACGGCCCAGCCATCCATGGCCGAAGCGGCGAAGGGCGGTTGGGAACGGGTGGCCACCGCCGGTTCCGCCAGCACCCGGCCGACGGCGCGGGCCAGCGGCACGGGTTCGGCCGGCAACGGCAGGGCCAGCGCCAGCACCCGCTCCAGCGCCTCGGCGACCGGGATCATTTGCGGGCCTCATAAAGCCCGGACTTGCCGCCCTCCTTAAGAACCAGCCGGATATCGCTGATCCGCATGGATTTTTCCGCCGCCTTCAGCATGTCGTACACCGTCAGCGCGGCGACCGAAACGGCGGTCAGCGCCTCCATCTCGACCCCGGTGCGGCCGGTGGTGGCCACCGTGGCCTCGATCACCACGCCGGGGATCGCCGGGTCGGGGGTCAGGTCCACCGCGACCTTCGTCACCGGCAGCGGGTGGCACAGCGGGATCAGGTCGGCGGTGCGCTTGGCGGCCATGATGCCTGCAAGCCGGGCCACGCCCAGAACGTCGCCCTTCCGCGCCGTGCCCGCCTCCACCAGCGCCAGCGTCTCGGGGCGCATCACCACCACGCCCCGGGCCACCGCCCGCCGCGCGGTCTCATCCTTGGCCGAGACATCGACCATATGCGCCTGACCTTTCGCGTCGAAATGCGTCAGCATCATTGGCCCCCCTGCGCCGCCAGCGGCTGCGCCAGCAGGGCGCGGGTGGCCTCGCGCACGTCCGCCTGCCGCATCAGGCTTTCACCGATCAGGAAGCCGCGCACCCCGTATCCGGCCAGCCCGGCGAGGTCTTCGGGCGTGAACAGCCCGCTTTCCGAGATCACCATCCGGTCCTCGGGCACCAGCCGGGCAAGACGACGGGTGGTCTCCAGCGTCACCTCGAAGCTGTGCAGGTCGCGGTTGTTGATGCCGATCAGCGGCGAGCGCAGCCGGGCGGCGCGCTCAAGCTCGGTCTCGTTGTGGACCTCGATCAGCACGTCCATTCCGAGGGTTATGGCCGCATCTTCAAGTTCCCCGGCCTGCGCGTCCGAGACCGCGGCCATGATGATCAGGATGCAGTCGGCATGCCAGGCGCGGGCCTCATACACCTGCCACGGGTCATAGAGGAAATCCTTGCGCAGGCAGGGAAGTGCCGTCGCCTCATGCGCGGCGGTCAGGAATTCGGGCGCACCCTGGAAGCTGGGCGCGTCGGTCAGCACCGAAAGGCAGGCCGCGCCCCCGGCCTCATAGGCGCGGGCGAGGTCCACCGGGTCGAAATCCGCGCGGATCAGGCCCTTGGAGGGGCTCGCCTTCTTGATCTCGGCGATCAGCCCGTAGCCGGTGGCGGCGGCGCGGCGCAGCGCCCCGGCGAAGCCCCGCGGCGCGGGGGCGGCGCGGGCGGCGGCCTCCAGCCCGGCGCGGGTCAGGGCGGTCTTGGCGGCGGCGATCTCTTCGAGCTTGTAGTCGCGGATGCGGTCGAGAATGGTCATGGTCGGCGGGCCTCCTTGCCCTTCGTCCTAGCGTCCGGGTGCGGCGAAGGGAAGCGGGCAATCAGCCGCGCCAGCCGATCGGCGCCTCGCCCCGGGCGGTCAGCCAGTCGTTGACGCGGCTGAACGGGCGCGAGCCGAAGAACCCCCTGCGCGCCGAAAGCGGCGAGGGATGGGCCGAGCGGATCACCAGATGACCGGGGCCGATCAGCGGGTCCGCGAGCTTTTGCGCGGGCTGGCCCCAGAGGATGAAGGCGGTGGGGTGTTGTGCCACCCGCTCCAGCACCTGCCGGGTGAGTTTCTGCCAGCCGAGCGCCTTGTGACCGTGGCTGACCCCCTCGGGCACGCTGAGGACGGGGTTCAGGAGCAACACCCCCTGCCGCGCCCAATGGCTCAGGTCGCCATGGGCGGGGGCGGCGCCGAGGTCGCCCTGCATCTCGCGGAAGATATTGGCCAGCGACCGGGGCAGCGGCTTCGTGCCCGGCGGCACCGAGAACGCCAGCCCCATCGCATGGGCGCGGTTCGGATAGGGATCCTGGCCGAGGATCACCACCCGCACCCGTTCGGGCGGCGTGAGGTCGAGCGCGGCGAACACCCGTTCCGGGCCGGGCAGCCAGCCGGTATCCCGTGCCAGAGCGGCCCGGATGCGGGGCCAGTCGGCGCCGAAGAACGGCAGGTCGGCCCAGGCGGCGGGCGGGGGCATCGGTTCGGTCATCGCGTCTTTCCATCCGTGACGCCCGTGGCGGGCCGGGCAAGGGGGCCTTCTGCCCCCTCTTGCGCCTGACGGCGCAATTGTTCGCCGCTAAAAACCGTCCCCCGGACGGTTTTCTCAACGCGGCTCACCCCGAGAGTATTTTCAGAAAGGTGAAGAATATTAGGGCCTTCCGGCCTTCTTCTGTCTGAAAATATCCCCGCCGGAGGCTTCCGCACTTTCCACCTGTGCAACGCCTGGCGGATGCGCGCCGGTCACGCCGCCGGGGCGATCCGGGCCAGCGCGGCGAGTTTCGCCTTCGCCCTGCCGCTGGCAATGCTTTCGCGCGCCACCTCCACCCCCTCGCGCAGGCCGGGGGCGCGTTCGGCCACCACCAGCGCGGCGGCGGCATTGAGCAGCACCGCGTCGCGATAGGCCCCTTCGGCCCCGTCGAGCAGGGCGCGCAAGGCGGCGGCGTTCTCGGCGGGGGTGCCGCCCATGATCGCCTCGAACGGGTGTTCGGGCAGGCCCGCGTCTTCCGGGTGCAGCTCGAACTCGCGCACCGCGCCCGCTTCCAGCGCCGCCACGAGGGTCGGCGCGGCGATCGAGATTTCATCCGTGCCGTCGCCGCCATGGACGATCCAGGCGCGGTCCGAGCCGAGCGCGGCCAGCGTCTCGGCCATCGGCCGGATCAGCCCGGCGGCGAAGGTGCCGGTGAGTTGCCGCCTGACCCCGGCCGGGTTGGTCAGCGGCCCGAGGATGTTGAAGATCGTCCGCGTCCCGAGTTCCAGCCGGATCGGTGCGACGTGGCGGGTGGCCGGGTGGTGCATCGGCGCCATCATGAAGCCGATCCCGGCCTCGGTCAGGCAGCGTTCCACCACCTCGGGGCCGACCATGACGTCGAGGCCAAGCTCGGTCAGCGCATCGGCCGCGCCGGATTTCGACGACAGGTTGCGGTTGCCGTGTTTCGCGACCACTACCCCCGCGCCGGCCACGACGAGCGCCGCGGCGGTGGAGATATTCAGTGTGCCCTTGCCGTCGCCGCCGGTGCCGACGATATCCATCGCCCCTTCGGGCGCGCGCACCTTCACGCATTTGGCGCGCATCACGCTGGCGGCGGCGGCGTATTCATCGACCGTCTCGCCCCGCGTGCGCAGCGCCATCAGGAAGCCGCCGGTCTGGGCGGGGGTGGCCCCGCCCTCGAACAGGATGGTGAAGGCGCGCTCGGCCTCCTCCCGGCTCAGCGGGCGGGTGCAGGCGGCGGCAATGAGCGGGCGCAGGTCGGAGGCGCTCATGCCGGGACGCCCTCGGCCGTGGTCGCGAGGAAGTTGCGCAGAAGCGCGTGGCCGTGTTCGCTGGCGATGCTTTCGGGGTGGAACTGCACCCCCTCCACCGGCCTGTCGCGGTGGCGCAGGCCCATGATGGTGCCGTCGTCAAGCCATGCGGTGATCTCGAAACAGTCGGGCAGGCTTTCGCGTTCCACCACCAGCGAGTGGTAGCGGGTGGCGCGGAACGGCGAGGGCAGGCCGCGGAACACGCCCGTGCCGTTGTGGTGCATGTCCGAGGTCTTGCCGTGTACGATCTCGTGGCAGCGCACCACCTTGCCGCCGAACGCCTGGCCCACGGTCTGGTGCCCGAGGCAGACGCCGAGGAGGGGGATCCCGGCCTCGGCCGCCGCCAGCGTCAGCGGCAGGCAGATCCCGGCCCGGTCCGGGTCGCAGGGGCCGGGCGAGAGCAAGATCCCCGAGGGCCGCAGCGCCATCGCCGCCTGCACGTCGAGCGCGTCGTTGCGGTGGACGGCGACCTCGGCCCCCAGTTCGCCCAGGTAATGGACGAGGTTGAAGGTGAAGCTGTCGTAATTGTCGATCAGAAGCAACATGCGGTCGTAACCCATCGTATTGGTTGGGTTCCTTCCGTGGTCGTCTGCCGTGATATCCGCAGTGGCACCCGCTTTCCCCGCCGATACCCTGCCCGACCGACTTCGGCCCCGTGGAACGTCATCCCCGCTTATCGCGCATCTGCCCGCTCAGGGCAACTGTTCGTCGCCGGTATCCGTCTGTCGCGGGTATCGCAGGCCAGACGCGCAGATGCGAGGCCGGGGAGCGGCGGTCCGGACGGCTTCATGGGGTGCGACGCGCACGGCCTGCGGGGTGCCATCGGGAATGATCTTCTTGCCTGTTGTCTTCTTTTGCGGCCTGTGGTGCAGACAAGGGCCCCGCCTGTTTGCGGAATCAAGACCGGGATGCGGGCGTCGGGCGCGGCACGCGCGCAGGAGGAGGCGGACGGCCCCCTTTCCCCCTTTCGCCCCCTACCAGTGGCCGGTGTTTTCCATGCTGATCCAGGGTTCTTCCGGTTCCTTGGCCTCGCCCGCCTGCAACAGTTCGATCGAGATGTTGTCGGGGCTGCGCACGAAGGCCATGCGGCCGTCGCGCGGCGGGCGGTTGATGGTGATGCCGTTCTCCATCAGGTAGCGGCAGAACGCATGGATATCCCCGACCTCATAGGCGAGATGGCCGAAGTGGCGGCTGTCCGACGGAAGCCCCTCGTCGCCGTCCCAGTTCCAGGTCAGTTCCAGCGGGCATTCCTCCTGCCCCGGCGGCGCCAGATAGACCAGCGTGAAACGGCCCTGTTCGCTTTCGATCCGGCGGGTCTCGCGCAGGCCAAGCAGTTCGTAGAACGCCATGGATTTTTCCAGGTCGAGCACCCGCACCATGGTGTGAAGATAGCGGATCTGCATGTCTGGCCCTCCTGCGCGGGGCCTGTTCCGGCCCCTGTCATGCGGTTATGTCCTGCGCGGCCCCTGCGTCGGGGCTGGCGCGACCATAAGCCAGCGGCGGGCCCGGCGCCACCCCGGCCGTATCAGAACTGCGAGCGCAGCCCGACCGACACCCCGGTCTGAGACGTGTCGAAACGGCTGACGTTCGAGCGGGTGCGCACGGTGCGCAGGGTCACCACCGGCGCGAAGCCCGCATAGCTGACGCCCGGGAAGGTCACGTTCAGCACCGCGCCGTAGGTGTCGTCGCGCCGCCCGCCGGGGACGGCGATCGGGCCGACCACATAGCCGGAAAACCCGGTGCGACTGACCGTCAGCATCCCCGACAGCTTCGCCGGGCCGATCTCGCGGCCCAGCTCGTAGGAAAGATAACCGCCCACCCCCTGCGACGAGCGCCCGGCGAACTGGGTGTCATGGCCGCTGAACCACAGCCCGCCGCCGATCACGTCGCCGTTGTCGCGCAGCCGCACCAGACTGGCCTGCACGCTATGCACACTGTCGCCCCGGGTCTGGCCGGGGGTGGCCTCGCGCGCCTCGACCGCGGCGGTGAGCCCGGCGAGCGTGTGGCCCCCCAGCGCCCGGTGCCAGCCGACCGAGGCGCGGGCAAAACTGTAGTCGCGCCCGTCGCGGGCCCATTGCCGCCCGGCACCGATCTCGGCCGCGATCACCTGCGGGCTGTCCGCCGGGCGGATGGTGTGGCGCAGGCCGATCTCGGCCCGGTGGGTGTCGTAGATGCGCGGGTCGAGGTCGGGCACCCGGTCGCGCGAGGCCCGGCTGAGATCGACCCGCCGCAGCGTGAGGCCGCCGGTGACATGGGTCTCGCTGCCCGCGCCGCGGCGGATGCGGTAGGCGGCCTGCCCGCGCGCCTCGGTGATCAGCCCCGACAGCGCCTGCCCGTCGGGGCTGAGCCAGCCGACGATGGGCACGCCGTCGATGATGTTGTATTCGCCCGACGCGCCGTTGTTGACGTTGTTCGACGGGTTGACCGAAAACTGTAGGTCGATCTGCCACGGGTTCCGCGCCCGGACGTTGCGCAGGGCGCGGATGCTCAGCTCGCGCTCGGCCGCGCCGGGGGCGGCGTCGGCGGCGCGGCGCAGCCACCATTGCGCACGGCCGTAATGTTCGCGGTTCCAGGCGGCGACGGCGGTGAGCCGGGCCGACTGATAGCGCTGCTGCGGGCTTTGCGCATGGCGATGCGCGCGCCGGGCCGCGGCCTGCGCGCCTTCGAGGTCGCCCGCGCGCATCAGCGCGGTGGCCATCAGGAAATGCGCATAGGCGTCGGTGTCGTCGCGGGTCAGCAGCGCGCGGGCGATCTCCACCGCGACGTCGGGCCGCCCGGCCTCCAGCGCCGCCATGCCCATCAGCCGGGCCTGTTCGACGCCGAAACCCCGCAACCCTTCGGCTGCGGGGGCGGTTTCCGCCTCGGCCCCGGCCCGCAGCGGGGCCAGAAGCACCAGCGCCAGAAGGGCAAATGCCCTAGGGAGCGACATTGCCGCAGCTTGCCGAATCGCTGCCCAACATGCCGCATTGACGCAGCACGAAGATGCCGCGCTCGCTGGCGTTGGTCAGTTCACTTCCTGCCCCGTCATAGAGCCGGTTCAGTGCAACGATCCCGGCTGCATTACCCGCGTTCTCACCGCCGAAGATGCCGCCGTAGTCGCCGGTCGCGGTATGGTTGGGGTCAATATCGAGAGGCCGTTCGACCCAGCCTTGGAAGGTGCCGTCAGCCGTGATTGCGGCTTCAATCAGCACCACGTCTTCAAGCCCGAAGCTATGATCCAGCAGCACCCGGTCGGTGATTGTCCCCTCCACCGCGTTATCGGCAAAGTTGGCGTTGATGAACACCTCGCCGCTGACCCGTGACGCTTGGCCGGGAATCGCTTGCGGAGGCGTGCCGGGTGTGATCGGCATGATCTCACCGGGCCGTGGTGCGCGGATGTTGGTCAGGCCGGCATAGGTTCCAGCATAAGAAACCTGTCCGGTGCCCGGTCCGGGCTGATCGTTCGGCGGCGGAGTAAAATCGCCCACACGCTCATAAGTGGCGCCCGAGAAGTAATAGTTGAACAGACCACCGTCACCGCCGACCCCGGCGCGAACCGTCGCGTCGGCGGACTGCCGGGCGAGGCCGATGAACATCCGGTCGCGTTCATCTTCCTGCATCTTGTAGGCTTGATAGTCGCCAACGTCGAGCGCAGGAGCGCGTTCCCATGTTGCGAGTTCGGGTGTGGTGTCGCCGCTGCTGATGGCGATCTGGAACGTATCGCTGTCGGCATCATAAACGATCTGGCTGACGTTGTGGCGCAGCACCGTGGGGATCGCCTCGGGCGAGCCCGGCGCCGGGTCCACGGGATCGGTCGGCTCATCCGGATCGTCGAACCACGGCGGCGCTCCGCTGCTATCGAAGGAGTCGCCACTGCACCCGGCCACCGCGAGTGCCGCTGCCAACGGCACGACATATCTGAACATTTGATCACTGCCCGATTTGTTGTTTTGCTGAATCCTGCCGAAGCGGGGCCGGTCTGTCAATTCGCCGTTACCCTCCGGGGGCTGTCCGACCGGGGCTCTGGTGCAAAAAGGTCGCGCCGTGGCGGCGGGCCGCCCCCGACCTTGTATGTTGCGCCGCTGCGCGGGCCAGATATAGTGTCGGCCCGAATCCCGCAGCCCCCGAATCCCGTAGCGGAGCCCGCCATGCCCCTTTCCCCCGAGCAGACAGCCGAGATCGAGGCCGCCCGCGCCGCCCCGCGCCCCACCCTGCGCGCGGTGTCCGAGGGGATGGAGGCGCATCTCTACCTTGCGCACGAGGTGCTGGACCACGGCTTTGTGCGGGTGATCGACTACATGGGCGACGATGCCGCCATCGTGCAGGCGGCGCGGGTCAGCTACGGCGCGGGCACCAGGCATGTGTCGAACGACGAGGGGCTGATCCGCTATCTGATGCGGCACTGGCACTCGACCCCCTTCGAGATGTGCGAGGTCAAGTTCCACGTCAAGCTGCCGGTCTTCGTGGCGCGGCAGTGGATCCGCCACCGCACCGCCAATGTGAACGAATATTCGGCGCGCTATTCCATTCTGGACCGCGAGTTCTACATCCCCGCGCCGGAACAGCTCGCGGCGCAATCGACGGTGAACAATCAGGGCCGGGGCGAGGTGCTGGCGGGCGAGGAGGCGGCGCGGGTGCTGGAGATGCTCAAGTCCGACGCCGCGCGCAGCTACGACCATTACGAGGCGATGCTGTCGCAGGAGGGCCAGCAGGGGCTGGCGCGCGAACTGGCGCGGATGAACCTGCCCGCGAACGTCTATACCCAGTGGTACTGGAAGACCGACCTGCACAACCTGTTCCACTTCCTGCGGCTGCGCGCCGACGCCCATGCGCAATACGAGATCCGCGCCTATGCCGAGGTGATGACCCGGCTGGTGGCGGACTGGGTGCCGCTGGCGGCGCGGGCCTTCGAGGACTACCGGCTGGGCGGCGCCACGCTTTCGGCCTCGGCCCTGGGCTGCGTCAAGCGGATGCTCGCGGGCGAGGCGGTGACGCAGGAGACCTCCGGCATGAGCAAGGGCGAGTGGCGCGAGTTCCGGGCGCTGCTGGACTGAGGGCGCGGCCCTGTCGCGACAGAGGGCAGCGGTCGACCGTCCGTAGACCCGCAGGATGGGCGATATTGCCCACCATGCACCGGGGGCGGAACAGCCCCCTCACCGGCATCGGAACGCCCGGACCCGCCCCCCGCCACAGGCCGCGCACAAAAAAATCCGCCGGGCATCCGAAGCGACTGGCAGAATTGCGGTATTTGCGATAGGTCAATACCGGACCGCGCCGTTCGGGCTAAGCAATATCCCGACAGCGATCCAGCCACCGAGGGAAACCCATGTACAAGCATATCCTGATCGCCACCGACGGTTCCGAGCTTGCCGACAAGGGGGTCGAGCAAGGCTTCGCCCTTGCCGGTCCGCTTGGCGCGAAAGTCACGGTCCTGACCGTCTCGGAACCGCTGAGCGCCCGGGCGCTCAAGACCGCCTTCTACGCCGGGGTCCGCGATCCGGTCTCCCGCTACGACCAGTCGATCGAGCAGGAGATGCACGAGCGTTTCGCGCCGATCGAGCAGCGCGCCAAGGAACAGGGCGTGGAGATCCTGCTGGAGCATGAGGTGGACGACCACCCGGCCCAGGCCATCGTGCGGGTCGCCAACCTTCAGGGCTGCGACCTGATCGTCATGTCCTCGCACGGGCGCCGGGGTGCGCAACGGCTGATCCTCGGCAGCCAGACCGCCGAGGTGCTGGCGCATACCACGATCCCGGTGCTGGTGATCCGGTAGGGGGCGCAGGCCCCCGCACCGGCGGGCGCCGCCGTGGCGGCGCCCGGCAGTCGGAAATCCCGGGGCGGAAATCCCGGACCGCCCCCCTTTCCATCCCTACCGATCCCGGCTAGTAGCGGGGCTGTCGGGGCGTAGCGCAGCCTGGTAGCGCGACGGTTTTGGGTACCGTAGGTCGTGAGTTCGAATCTCGCCGCCCCGACCACTCCTTTTCCGGCCTGCCCCGGTTATGCCGCCCCCGCTATGCCGCCTCGTGGCGCAGGATCGCCGCTTCGGCCATGGTAAGCGCCCGGCGCACCGGGGCGCCGTAAAGCTGCGGGTCGCGCCCCGCCGTGGGCAGCACGGCCAGCAGCGCCTCGCGCTGGGTCGCCTCGATCGTGTCCAGATCGGCATCGGCGGGGTGGAAGCTTTCGGTCTCCATCCCGTTTGCCAGCACGATCTGGTGGTTTTCCAGCAGGATATGGATATAGCCGACCTCGCGCAGCGCGGTGTCCACCGTCACGCTGTGGTCGTTGACCAGATCGGCGGCGCGCACCAGCACTTCGGGGATGCCGAACAGCGCCTGCGCCGCCGCGCCCCTGACCAGCATCCGGTGATGCGGCGAGACCAGCAACTCCCGGTCCGGCCGCCCGCTGCCCAGCGCCTCGGCACGGAACCGGACCGGGCGCAGATGCGGCATGGCGTATAGCCGGGCGCCGCTCATCCGCCGGTGCCCGGTCCAGAGGATTTCCTGCGGGCCGTTGTCGCGCGTGTCGATGAAATCGCCCGGCCGCAGCGCCTCGATCGGGCGCGGCCCGCCGGGGGTGGCGATCCGGGTGCCGGGGGTGAAACAGATCACCCCGCCGCGCTCGGGCCCCGCCGGACGTTCCGGCCCGGGTTCCACCGTGCTGCGCACCACCCAGAGATCGGTCGCTGCCGGCGGCATCCGCCCGGTGAACATCAGCAGCCGCGCGCCGGTGCCCGGCACGGCGATCAGCGTCGCCACATGGCTGCGCCGCCCGTCGGTCAGCACGAAACCCTGCTCCGGGGCCTCGTCCGGCCCGCCCTGCCCCATGTCCGGCCCCATGTCCGGCGGCAGCCCCGGCCCGCGCGGTTCCAGCGCCGCGCCGATCAGCCGCCGCACCATCCGCGCGGCGCGCCTGCGCAATTCCTCTGATCCCTCGGCCCCATCCAGAAGCAATGCCGGGCCCGGCACGTCCATCCGCACCGCCTGCCCGGTCCAGCGCCAGCCTGCCCCGACCCTCAGAACCCCGAGGTCCGGCGCGCGCATCCCGTCTGCTTCCGTTTGCGACCAGGAGATGACGAACGTGCCGCTTTCGCCCGTTCCCATATCCCGACCCATCTGCTCGTTACATTATTATTGTTACGGAAAAGTTAACAGTTGCAGGCGGCTTTGACTATGGCCTGCGCGCAACACCCGCCGGAATTCGAATCGCCGGTCAGCGCCGCGCCCGGCGCCATCCGGCGGCGCGGGCCTCGGCCTCGGAACAGAACCAGCGCTCGCCCGAGCGCGTGTCGATCCTTGTGCGGTCGTAATGCGTCTGCCCGGGCAGGTGATGGATACGTTCGCCCGAGCGGTTGATATTGCCCTTGATCGTGCATTCGCCAGAAGCCGGGGCCGCCCGGATCTTCGGCGCCGTCTGCGCCGCCTCACGCGGCAGGCAGAACCCGGCCGGTTCCGGAACGCCGCCGCGAAAGATGCCGGCGCCCGCGCGGATCGCGGCGCGTTCCGCCGCCTCGTAGCCCCGGGAATGCGGATGGTTCCGGGCATGGCGCGGGCAGGCCCGCGCCAGTCCGCGCCCGATCGCCAGCGCCGCAAGATCCTGCCCGTCCAGGGTGCAGCGCTCCACCACCCTGCCATGGGTGCGCTCGCCCAGATCGGTGCAATCCACGCGGCGGCCCTCGGTCAGGCCGCGCATCTCCGCCGTGGCCCAGTCGCCGCAGCGCCATGGGCTGCCGTCGTGGTCGCGGCAGGTTCCGGCCCGTTCCGGGCTGTCGATCCCGTGGATCCGGATGCGCGCGCCCGCGACCTCGATGGTGTCGCCGTCGATCACCGTGACCGGACCGGAAAGCCGGGCACCGCCCTGCGCCCCTTCCACCCCGTCGGGCAGCGGCGCGACGGCAAGGGCGAGGACGATCAGGGCAAGGACGGCGGCTAGTTTCGGCATGGGCCGAGGGTCGCCCGCGAATCTGGCGACAACAAGGAAATAGTTAATAAAAGGTTAACGAATGATGGTTTGCTGTTGAAAGCTCGCTTCAGCAGCAAACGGGAAACAATGCTGCGGCTTGCCACGGAAATCCCCTGTCACGACTGGGGCGGCGGCAGCGCGTGCCGGGGCCGGGCAAAGGGATGGAAAGGGCATCGCCACACCGCCACATTGCCCCCGGGGCGCCCTGTCCGGAACCGGCCCGCACGGCGGCGTGAAACCCCGGCGCATCGCCTTGCCAAGAACCGCCCCCGCAGATAGGGTGCGCGCGCGAAAATCCCCGCCGTTTCCGCCGCCGCGGTCGCCGGGCAGAACAATGAGGACAACGAATGTTCGCCACTCCCGCCTATGCGCAGGCTGCCGGGGGCGCAGGCAGCGCCTTTGCCAGCTTCCTGCCGCTGATCCTGATCTTCGCGATCATGTATTTCCTGCTGATCCGCCCGCAGCAGAAGAAACTCAAGGACCATCGCGCCATGGTCGAGGCGCTGCGGCGGGGCGACCAGGTGCTGACCCAGGGCGGGATCATCGGCAAGGTGCTCAAGGTCAAGGAAGACGGCGAGCTTGAAGTCGAGATCGCCGACGGCGTAAAGGTGCGGGTGCTGCGCCACACCATCGCCCAGGTGATTTCCAAGACCGAACCCGCCGCCTCCTGACGGCACAGCGGCCCCCGACGGCAATCCCGGCCTGCGGGGGTCGGCAAGGATCATACGCCATGCTGCAATTTCCGATGTGGAAACGGGTTCTGGTCTGGTCGCTCTGCGCGCTCGGCCTCCTGTTCGCCATGCCGAACCTGTTCTACTCCAAGGTCGAACTGCGCAACGACGCGGCCAAGATGGTCGCGGCGGCGGGCGGCGCGGCCACCCCGGAACAGGAGGCCGCGATCGCCGCATGGCCGTCGTTCCTGCCCACGACCATCGTCAACCTCGGGCTCGACCTGCGCGGCGGCGCGCATCTGCTGGCCGAGGTGCTGGTGGCCGATGTCTATGCGGGGCGCATGAACGGGCTCTGGCCCGAGGTGCGCGACGCGCTGCGGGCCGAGCGCGACGTGGTGGGCAACGTCCGCCGCATCGGCTCGGACCCGGGCGAGCTGCGGGTGGCGATCTCGGAAACCGGCGGCATCAACCGCGCGCTCGAAGTGGTGCGGGGGCTGGCGCGGCCGGTGGCCACGATGACCGGATTCGGCGCCAGCGACCTTCAGGTGCGCCGCGACGGCGACGAGATCGTCGTCTCGCTGACCGATGCCGAACGCGCCGCCACCGACGACCGCACCATCCAGCAGTCGCTGGAGATCATCCGCCGCCGCGTCGATGAGGTCGGCACGCGCGAGCCCACGATCATGCGGCAAGGGAACGACCGCATCCTGATCCAGGTGCCCGGCATCGGCTCGGCCGAGGAACTGAAGGCGCTGATCGGCACCACCGCGCGGCTGACCTTCCACCCGGTCGTCAGCCGCACCGCCGACGGCGGCCAGTCGCCGGGGCCCCGGAACCAGATCCTGCCCTCGATGGACGAGCCGGGCGTCTGGTACATCATCGAGGAATCCCCGGTCGTCACCGGCGAGGAACTGGTCGATGCCCAGCCCGCCTTCGACCAGAACAACCGCCCGGCGGTCAACTTCCGCTTCAACCCCTCGGGCGCGCGCAAGTTCGGCGACTATACCGCGACCAACATCGGCTCGCCCTTCGCCATCGTGCTGGACGACGAGGTGATCTCGGCCCCGGTCATCCAGAGCCATATCCCCGGCGGTTCGGGCATCATCACCGGCCGCTTCTCGGTCGACGAATCGACCCAGCTTGCGGTGCTGCTGCGCGCGGGCGCGCTTCCGGCCGAGATGATCTTCCTTGAGGAACGGACCATCGGCCCCGAACTCGGCGCCGACAGTATCGAGGCCGGGCGCATCGCCGCGGTCGCGGCGCTGGTCGCGGTGCTGGTGTCGATGGTGCTGGCCTACGGGCTGTTCGGCCTCTTCGCCAATATCGCGCTCTTGATCAACGTGGGGATGCTGTTCGGCATCCTGTCGCTGATCGGCGCCACGCTGACGCTGCCCGGCATCGCCGGGATCGTGCTGACCATCGGCATGGCGGTGGACGCGAACGTGCTGATCTACGAACGGATACGCGAGGAGTTGCGAACCGCGCGCGGCCCCGCCCGCGCGCTTGAACTCGGCTATGAGCGCGCGCTTTCCGCCATCATCGATGCCAACGTCACCACGGTGATCGTGGCGCTGATCCTGTTCATCATGGGGGCCGGGCCGGTGCGCGGCTTTGCCGTCACGCTGGGGATCGGCATCGTCACCTCGGTCTTCACCGCCATCTATGTCACCCGCCTGCTGATCGTGCTCTGGTTCGAGTGGCGGCGACCGAAAACCATCTACGTCTGAAGGGCTGGCCATGCGACATCTGCGAATCGTCCCGGAACAGACGAACATCAACTTCTTCCGCTACTGGAAGGTCTTCTTCTTCGGCTCGGTCGGGATGATGGTGGTCTCGGTGGTGGTGTTCCTCCTTCTCGGGCTGAACTTCGGCATCGACTTCCGCGGCGGCACCACGATCCGCTCGGAAAGCAGCCAGCCGCTCGACGTGGGCGCCTATCGTTCGGCCATCGCGCCCCTTGGGCTTGGCGATGTCAGCATCGCCGAAGTGTTCGACGCCGGTTTCGACACCACGCGCAACGTGGCGATGATCCGGGTGCAGGCGCAGGACGACACCGGCTCGATGAGCCCGGCCGAGATCGCCGCGATCGAGGCCGTCCTGAAAGAGATCGACCCCGACGTGCGCTTCGCCTCGGTCGAAAGCGTGGGGCCCAAGGTTTCGGGCGAACTGGTGCGGACGGCGGTGATCGCCGTCATGCTGGCCATCCTCGGGATCGGCTTTTACGTCTGGATGCGCTTCGAATGGCAGTTTTCCGTGGGCGCGGTGATCGGGCTCACCCATGACGCGATCCTGACCATCGGCATGTTCTCGCTGTTGCAGATCCGCTTCGACCTGCCGATCATCGCGGCGATCCTTGCCATCGTCGGCTATTCGATCAACGACAAGGTGGTGATCTTCGACCGGGTGCGCGAGAACCTCGGAAAATACAAGAAGCGGCCGCTGCTCGACATCCTGAACCTGTCGATCAACGAAACGCTGAGCCGGACCCTGATGACCTCGGGCACCACGCTGATCGCGCTGATCGCGCTTCTGGTGCTGGGGGGCGACGTGCTGCGCAGCTTCGTGTTCGCGATCTGCTGGGGGGTGGTGATCGGCACCTATTCCTCGGTGTTCATGGCGGCGCAATCGCTGATCTTCCTCGGCGTCAAGCGCGAATGGGGCAAACCCGCGACCGACGCCGGAACGCAATTCGCCGACGGCGCGAAGTAAGCCCGCCGGGGGGGCGGTCACGGCGGGGCGGTGTCTCTTGCGTGCTGGTCGGCCGCAGCCCGAGGTAAATGCATTGCGCAACTGAGGGCAGCGGCCGCCGTCGTGCCGAAGGCACGCCTCCGGCGTGACGTGCCGAAGGCACGCCTGCGGCGTGACGCGGGCGGTCGGCCGCTGCCCGGCGGGGCGCGTGACGCGCCTTGAGTCCCGGCAGGAATTGCGCTCCGGATTCCCTTTACCTTATTACCGACCATCACCCAGGACAGACATCACCTGCAACAATCGACAGAAGGGCGCAGGCGGCCCCTGCCGCCCTGCCCCGGCGAAACGTCCGAATCCGGCAGCAAACTTGACCTTTCGCGCCGGATGGGCTAACCGCACCCATCCGCGCCGGGCCAGAACCCGTGGCGCGACAAGCCGAGCCGATGCGGGGCGCGCATGGAAATCACAGCGTCCCATTCCCTTGCGGTCCGATACCGCAATCCGAAGGACGCCATATGACCAAGTTTTCCGATCTGAAACTGGACCCCAAGGTCCTGAAAGCCGTATCCGAGGCGGGCTACGAGGCCCCGACCCCGATCCAGGCGCAGGCGATTCCGCCCGCGCTCGAAGGCCGCGACGTGCTGGGGATCGCCCAGACCGGCACCGGCAAGACCGCAAGCTTCACCCTGCCGATGATCACGCTGCTGGGCAAGGGCCGGGCGCGGGCGCGGATGCCGCGTTCGCTGGTACTGGCGCCGACGCGCGAACTTGCCGCGCAGGTGGCCGAGAACTTCGACATCTACGCCAAGTATACCAAGCTGACCAAGGCGTTGCTGATCGGCGGGGTTTCGTTCAAGGAACAGGATCTGCTGATCGACCGGGGCGTCGATGTGCTGATCGCCACCCCGGGCCGGCTGCTCGACCATTTCGAGCGCGGCAAGCTGCTGCTCACCGGCGTGCAGATCATGGTGGTCGATGAGGCCGACCGGATGCTCGACATGGGGTTCATCCCGGATATCGAGCGCATCTTCAGCCTCACGCCCTTCACCCGGCAGACCTTCTTCTACTCCGCCACCATGGCGCCCGAGATCGAGCGGCTGACCAATACCTTCCTGTCGGCCCCGGTGCGGGTCGAGGTGGCGCGGCAGGCCACCGCCTCCGAAACCATCGAACAGCGGCTTTACGCCTTCACCCCCTCGCGCCGAGACCGGGGCTTCGCGGAAAAGCGCGCGCTCCTGCGGCGGCTGATCCGCGACGAGGGCGAGAACTGCACCAACGCCATCATCTTCTGCAACCGCAAGATGGATGTCGATGTGCTGGCCAAGTCGCTGAAGGCGCACGGATTCAACGCCTCGCCGATCCACGGCGACCTCGACCAGTCGGTGCGCACCCGCACGCTCGAAGGGTTCCGCGACGGGACGGTGCGGCTGCTGATCGCCTCCGACGTGGCGGCGCGCGGGCTGGACATTCCGGCGGTCAGCCATGTGTTCAACTTCGACGTGCCCTCGCATCCCGAGGATTACGTCCACCGCATCGGCCGCACCGGCCGGGCCGGGCGTTCGGGGCGGGCCTTCACCATCGCGGCGCTTCCGGCGGACGACAAGTATCTGGCGGCGATCGAATCGCTGATCGCCCGGCCGATCCCCCGCGCCGAAACCCCCGAGGTGGTGTTCGACGACCGCCCCGACCGGGGCGAACACCGCCAGCCGCGTTCGCGCAGCGCAAGGGTCGGGCGGCCGGAACGCGGGCCCGAGCAGCGCGCCGGGCAGGCACAACCCGCCAAGCGCGCGGAGCAGGAGCAGGAGCAGGAACCCATCGCAGCGCAGCGCGCCGCCGAACCCGCGCCCCGGCCGGCGGAGCGCCGTTCCGACGACCGCCGCTCCCACGACCGCCGCCACGATGACCGCCGCAGGGGCGAGGCGCCGGTGGTGGGCATGGGCGACCACATGCCCGAATTCCTGACCCGCAGCTTTGCCCGCCCGGTCGCCGATACCGTGGCCGAGACCTTTGCCGAGGCAGGGGCAGAGACGGCGGCCGAGCCCCCGGAACCGGCCGGGGCCGCGTCGGAATAAGGCTCAACGTCCGGCCCAGACCCGCCCGGCCCCCGGCGCCGCGCGCAGGCGGAGCCCGCCGCGTGCCGGGCTGATCGCCAGCGCGCCGGTGGCGTCCAGCGTGGCGCGGTCGATCACCCTGCAACCGGGCGGCACCGGGTCTTCGACCAGCCCGGCGACGATCACCAGATCGGCCCCGTCGCAAGCCTCCGCCACCCCGGCCCCGGCCTCGCGCCCGGTCAGGTGCACCCCGCGCAGCCCGGCAAAGGAAAATTCCCGCGCCCCCGCAGGGCCGGTGAAACCGGGCCGCGCAGCGGCCTCGGGCTGCGACGCGGGATCGCCGTCGCGCACCAGCCAGTCGCGGGCCGAAAACCCGTTGCCGCGCGGGGCGGAAAGCGCCCTGCCCCCGGGCCCCATCAGGCCCAGCAACCCGCCGTCGGCCGAGACCAGCAGCGCGGGCCGCCCGGTTCCGGCCCAGAGCGCCACGGCCAGCAGCAGCGGCAAGAGCGCGGCGGCCCGCAGCCGTGCCCCCGTGACCAGCACCGCCCAGAGCCCGCCGAGCGTGATCAGCCCGATCACCGGCGCGGGCGGGCCGGGCAGCAGGAAGGCCGAACCCGCAAGCCCCGCCACCCAATCACCGACGAACAGGATCCAGCGCCCGCCGATCTCCATCAGCCAGTAAAGCGGCGCGGCGAGACCCAACGGCCCCAGCACCGCGGCCAGCACCCCCGCGGGCATGACCGTCATCCCCATCACCGGCACGGCAAGCAGGTTGGCGATCAGCCCGTAGCTGCCGACCCGGTTGAAATGCGCCGCAACGTAAGGCGTGGTGACCGCCCCGGCGATCAGCGACGACAGCACCAGTGTCACCACCGGCATCAGCCAGCGTGGCGCCCCGGCCCGCTGCGCCCATCGGGTTCCGCTCACGAATACCGTGACCAGCGCCACCGTGGCGGCGTAGGACATCTGGAAGCCGGGGTTGAACAGCATCTCGGGCCGCAGCGCCAGCACGATCAGCGCCGAAAGCGCGATGGGGCGCAAGGACAGCGCCCGGCGGTCGAACAGCACCGCGACCAGCATCACCGCGACCATGATGAAGCTGCGCTCGGTCGCCACGTCGCGGCCCGCCAGCGCAAGGTAGAACGCCGCCGCCGCCAGCGCCGCCCCGGCGGCGATCTTGCGGGTGTTGAGCCGCAGCGCCACCGCAGGCACCAGCGCCAGCCCGTAGCGGATCACCCCGAAGACGAACCCGGCCAGCATCCCCATATGCAGCCCCGAGATCGAGACGATGTGGTAGAGGTTCGAGATCCGCAGCGCCTCGTTCGTGGCCTCGGATATGCCGGAACGGTCGCCGGTGAGCACCGCGGCGGCGAACCCCCCGGCCTCGCCCGGCACCTGTGCGCGGAGTTCCGCCGAAAGCCGCAGCCGCAGCCGGTCGATGAACAACTCCGCCCGGCCGGACTCACGCGGGGCGAGCACGAGCACCGGCGTGCGGGTATAGCCCACCGCGCCCAGCGACTGGAACCAGGCGTGGCGGCGGAAGTCGAAACCGTCGGGTTCGGCCGGGCCCGAAGGCGGGGCGAGATGGCCGGTCAGGATCACCACCGTGCCGGGTTCGGGGAGCGGGTCGGGCGGATCGCCGTGGATCGACACCCGCACCTGTGCGGGCGTGCGCGCCGGGTCCATCCGCGACAGAACCACCCGGTCGAGCGTCAGCCGGATCCGGTCGGTGGCGGCGCGGTCGATGCCGGTGACGCGCCCCTCGATCGGGCCGTAATAGCGAAAACCCAGCACCGGGGCCGACACGACATGCGCGCGCAGCCCGGCGGCAAGGAACCCCAGCGCAAGGCAAAGCACCGCCACC
>Ga0172382_10000889_pt1 | contig 55623 bp, 44 predicted proteins | sample Leawel138RmetaG_FD_122245 | JGI IMG/M metagenome (GOLD analysis project Ga0172382, IMG submission 122245) | Leachate microbial communities from a municipal landfill in Southern Ontario, Canada - Leachate well 138R metaG | ecosystem: Engineered > Solid waste > Landfill > Unclassified | place...
AGTCGCCATCATGATCCAAGCCGGCCTCATCATCGGCTTCGGGCTGCTGCTCGACACCTTCCTCGTGCGCACCCTCACCGTGCCCGCCATCGCCACACTCCTACGCGAAGCCAGCTGGTGGCCGACCAAAGCAACAAACCCGCGACGTGGTCAGACCAACGCAGGAGGCATGAAGGACGCACCTCACGTGCTGGTCCAGGAGAGGTGAGAAGCGAACAGAGCAATACCCGGCGCTACATGCCGACCAGCGTGAAGGCGTATTCACCCCGAATGAATACGACCCCTGCGCCGGTACCTCGAATCTAAGACTTTTCTAAGAACCCCCGGGATGGTCGTGGAATTTTCCGCAGGAAACTTCGTACTGTCCGGGCCATGCGGACCCCTGTGTGCGCGTCATGGTGATGACGCTGCACAAGCTGACCGCCGGGGACGGATACCTGTACCTGGTGCGGCAGGTCGCTGCCGCCGACAGCACCGAGCGGGGCCGCTCCACGCTGGCCGACTACTACTCGGCCAAAGGCGAATCGCCCGGTCGGTGGATGGGGCGCGGCCTGGCCGGCCTCTCTGATACCGGCCGCTGCGAAGTCACACCCGCAGTGCGCGAGGAGATTTGGACTGTTGACGAGGGATCCGGCGTCAGTGAGGCGCAGATGCGCGCCCTCTATGGGGAAGGTCTGCACCCCAACGCCGAGCGCATCGACAGCTACGTCGCCGGCCGAAGCATGGGCACTCAGCATGCGGCCAGCCGCCTTGGGCGCAAGTTTCTGGTCCGCGACGGCGAGCCGGAGTTCGCGCGCCGTTTGGCGGTGGCCTTCCGCGATCACAACGCCGAAACCGGCGCGCATTGGAACGCCACGATCGCCCCCGACATTCGCGCCCAGATCCGCACCCGCGTGGCCCTGGAGCTGTTCGGCGAGGAGTACGGCCGCCCGCCCGCTGATGACCGGGAACTGTCGGGGTTCATCGCGCGTAACACCCGTGCGCGCACGACCGCTGTCGCCGGATATGACCTGACGTTCTCACCGGTGAAATCCGTGTCCGCACTATGGGCCATCGCTCCGCTGCCGGTGGCTGAGCAGATTGAGGCCGCCCACGATGCAGCGGTCGCCGACGTGCTGGAGTGGCTGCAAGATCAAGCCACTTTCACCCGCACCGGCGCTGGCGGAGTCGCCCAGGTCGACACCGAAGGGCTCATCGCCGCAGCGTTCACCCACCGCGATTCTCGTGCCGGTGACCCCGACCTGCATACCCACGTCGCGATCTCGAACAAGGTGTCCCACATCGACGCCAACGGCGTGCGTCGATGGCTCGCCCTGGATGGCCAACCGCTGCACCGTGTGACCGTCGCAGCGTCGGAGTTGTACAACACCCGCCTGGAAGCGCACATGATCGCCACCCTGGGCGTGCCGTTCGTCGAACAGTCCCGCGGACGAGGGAAACGGCCGGTCCGAGAGATCGACGGAATGTCAGCAGAACTGATGTCCCGGTGGTCGAGCCGGCGGGCCGCAATCAAGGCGCGCACCGCCGAGCTGTCCAAGCAGTTTCAGGCCGATCACGGACGCGAACCGACCAACACCGAAATCATCGCGTTGGCCCAGCAGGCGACGCTCGAATCGCGCGAAGCAAAGCACGAACCGCGCTCGCTGGCCGAGCAGCGCGACGTGTGGCGCACGCAAGCCGTGGAGGTCCTTGGACGCGACGGGCTGCACAGCATGCTGGCCGGTGTCCTGGCCGGCCCCAACCGAACCCGCACCGCACCCGTCATCGACGAGGAATGGGTGGCGTCGCGTGCTGGCGAACTCGTCGCCACGGTGTCAGAAGCCCGCTCCACCTGGCAGCGGCACCACGTGCGCGCCGAGGCGCTGCGCATCGCTCGAAACCACGACGTGGCGCACGATGTCGCACTGATCGAACGGCTCACCGATACCGCGCTCGGTGAGGCCTTTTCGGTGCCCCACGCTCGCGTCACCGACGCCGAGTTGAGCGAGCCTGTCGCGCTGCGTCGCCGCGACGGTGCCAGCGTCTACTCCCGCCACGGTGTGGCGCTCTACACCAGTCGCGACACCCTCGCTGCCGAGCGGCGCATTCTGGACGCGGTGCAGCGCTGCGACGGACGCGCCACCACCGCCGCCGATGTCGAACTGGCGCTCGCAGATTCAGCCGCGCGAGGACGCACGCTCAACCCCGGCCAGGCAGCCTTGGTATCAGAGATGGCGACCTCCGGACGCCGTGTCGCACTGGCGCTGGCGCCAGCGGGAACCGGCAAGACCACGGCCATGGCGGCGTTGGCCCATGCGTGGCGCAGCTCGGGCGGACACGTGATCGGCTTGGCCCCCACCGCCGACGCGGCCATCGTGCTTGGAGAAGACCTGGGCGCCACCACCGACACGCTCGACAAGTACGTCTGGTCCGCCGATCCAAACAAGGCCGCGATATCCGGTGTGCCCGACTGGTTCACCCACGTAGGCCCCGACACTCTCATCGTCGTTGACGAGGCCGGCAAGGCCGCCACCGCGGGCCTGGACGCCATGATTGCCGACGCGCTACGTAAAGGCGCGAGCGTGCGTCTGGTCGGTGACGACGGGCAGCTGTCGTCCATCTCCGCCGGCGGTGTTCTGCGTGACATCGCCGAAGCCACCGACGCGCTCACCTTAAGCGAAGTCGTGCGATTCAAGTCCCCCGCCGAAGCCGCCGCCGGGCTCGCGCTGCACGACGCCGACCCGGCCGGCATCGGCTTCTACATCGACCACCATCGCATCCATGTCGGCACCGACGAGACTGCCGCCGACATGGCCTATCAGGCATGGCGGGCCGACCTCGCGGCGGGCGGGGACTCCATCCTGCTCGCCCCGACCAACGACGTCATCAACGAACTCAACGCCCGCGCCCGCGCCGACCGCTTGGCCGCCGATCCCGAGGCTGCCGACTCGGCCAGCGTGATGCTGGCCGATCACCTGCACGCCAACGTCGGAGACACCATCCGCACCCGCAAAAACAACCGCCGGATCACCATCGGGCGCAACGATTTCGTGCGCAACGGTTACCGCTACACCATCACCGAAGTTCTCACCGATGGCAGCGTAAAAGCACGCCACCTACGCAGCGGACGCATCGTCACGCTGCCCGCCGACTACATCGCCGAACACGTCACGCTGGGCTACGCCGCCACCATTGACTCCGCCCAAGGCCTGACCGCAGGACGGCGCGACACCAAGGGCACCTGCCACATCGTCGGCTCCGACATGCTGACCCGCCAGCACCTCTACGTCGCGATGACGCGCGCCACCGACGAAAACCACCTGTACCTGTCCACTGCCGAAGGCGATCCGCACCGACTGCTCTCCCCCAAGGCAACCCACCCTGACACCGCCGTCGACGTCCTGACCCGCACCCTGGCCCGCGACGGCGCACAGGTGTCGGCCACCACCGAAGCCCGCCGCGCCGAGGACCCGGCGACCCGACTGCAGGCTGCGGCCGACATGTTCTACGACGCCTTGGGTGTCGCGGCCGAAAATCAACTGGGCGCCGGTGCTCGGGACCGGTTGGATGCCATCGCCGACGACGTGATCCCCCGGCTCAGCCAGCGCGAAGCCTGGCCGGTGCTACGGCGCAACCTCTCCGTCCTGGCCATCGGTGGCGCCGATCCTCGCCAACTGCTGACCGACGCGTTGGCCAAAGGCAGCGTCGACGACGCCGCTGACCCCGCCGCGGTTCTCGATCACCGCATCGACCCCGCCGGTACACATTCCGCCGGCATCGGGGTGCTGCGCTGGCTTCCCGGCATCCCGCCCGCGCTGGCCAATGACCCGCATTGGGGCGCGTACCTGACCCGCCGTGAACAGCTGGTCGAGGGGTTGGCCGACCAGATCCGCGACCGCGCACGGGCCTGGACCAACGCGACCGCCCCCGCCTGGGCACGCCCCTTGATCACCGTCAATCCGGCACTGACCGCTGAAATCGCCGTCTTCCGCGCCGCCACGGGCGTCGAGGACACCGACACCCGCCTCACCGGTGCGCGCCAATACCCCGTGCGGACCCGCGACATGCAGGCCACCCTGCAGCGCTACGCCGCCGCCGACATCGGCCGCCGCAGTGCAGACACCACCCGCTGGAACGACCTCATCGACGCCATCGACCCCCGCCTACGCGCCGATGCCTACTGGCCACAACTGGCCGCCCAGCTCGCCCAGGCCACCCGCACCACCCCCGACCTACGCCAGATCATCACCACCGCCGCCCGCCAGGGACCACTGCCCGACGAGCTGCCCGCCGCCGCGCTGTGGTGGCGCATCGCGGGAGCCCTGTCCCCGACCGCGACCCTGGCCACCACGCACTCGCGGCTACGCCCACCGTGGGTCACAGATATCGATGTCGTATTCGGAACGGCGCTGGCTGAAACCATCACCTCAGATCCGGCCTGGCCCGGCCTCGTCGCCGCCATCAGCGCCGCCGACCCGAACACCTGGACCCCACGCGACCTGCTCCATGTCGCTGCCGAACACCTCGCCGACGCCACCGACGCCGACCACCGGATCCCGCCGGGCGACTACGCCCGCCTGATCACCTACACCGTCGACGCCTTCACCCACCGGCTGCAAGCGCGTCTAGGCATCGACGTCGACGACCTACCCACGCCGCAGGACGCTCCGCTCCACCCCGACGAGGAAGCACTCTTTCCGCCCGACCCGGAAAGCCCCTTCGCCGAGGTCGACGAGGCCCCGCCCTTCGACGACTACTTCGACATCGCCCCGCCCGAGGACCTATCTGAATACGCGTCCGAGGAATTCGGAGACCTGCAATTCGAAGACCTCACAGCAAACCGCCCCATACCGGAATTGGGCATCACCATGGAATGGATTACCACCCTGCAAGAGGAATACCGCGACGTCAGCGCCGCCATCAAATCCCTCGACGCAGAAATTCGAGCAGGAAACGGCCCGGCTCTGCGCGGCGCAGCCGACGAGCTGTTAAGGATGCGCCGCCAGGTCGACGCCGACCGACCCTATGCCCACGCAGTGACCGCGGTGATGGAGCAGTGGTCCGACGCCGATGCCGTCTACAACGACAAACTGCGCATGGTCGAGCATGCCCGCACTCAGCTCGCACTCCTGCAGGCCAACCCCGACGCCGACGCGCTCGACATTGCCTCTGCCCGACAAGATGTCGCATTCTACACCGAGCTACTGCCGGACGAGCCGCCCTCGATGCAATTCCAGCAGGCCCTCGCCCAGGCGCAGGCCGCGCGCACCGCGGCCGCCGGCGGACACAAGATCGTCACCGAGCACGACATCGCCAAAGCGCGAGGCGACGCCGAGCGCGCGGACCTGGCCGCCCGCGCGCAGCTGCGCGACCGGCGGCAGGTGCTGCGCCGCGACCTCGAGCGCGCTGAGCGCGACGTCGCGACCGCCTTCGCCGCCGCCCAGACCGCGACCTCCGACACACTCGACCGCTTGCTCGAAACGGCGCGCTCGGAGGTGGCCCTACTCCAAGTCGCAAGCGACGTCGACCCCAGCCGCACGCCCCTCGTCATCCCCGCGGCGGCCTTGGCAGGCCACGAGCCGCACAACGCGGAGCGACTCAAAGCGCTTGCCGCACAGCCTTATCGGATCAGCGTCGTCCGGGCCGACATCACCGACGGCGAAACCGCGGCGTCGCTCTACACACTGCGCAACACCGCTAACGCTAACGACCGCAAGGTGCTGTGGCTCTCGACCACGGACACCGGAGCGGCACCCGCTCGCGACGCGGAGTTGGCCGACACCATCACCACGGTCAGCCACGCGCACCAGCACGTCAGCGGCCAGCAGTGGGCACTACCACCGGGAGCCATCGTCGTCGTCGATGACCCAGCCGCTGCAGACCCCCAGCAGCTCGCAGATATCGCCCGTCACGCCGCCGCGTCCAACGCTCGGGTCATCCTGCTCGACCCGGAAGCCAGCCGCGGCGCAGGCTCCTCAGCGCTGCGGCTGCTCACCCATGCGTTGCCGTGGAGCACCACCCTCACGACCGCGCCGTCCGCACCTGCCGACCCGCTGCTTGACCCGGTGCCGGCGGTCACGCTGGCCGACCGTCTCGGCCGCACCCAACTAGGCGACGAGTGGCGCCAGGTCCTCACCCAGTACGACAACGCCGCGCGCGCCGTTCGAGCGGCTCAGCGCCGTCAGATCGCATTGGGCTGGAACGTGCCGGCCAACACGATCGACGAGCGCGGACAGCAAGCTCTCGATCACGACGAGCGCGGGCAGGCCTTCCATCACGGCGAGCGCGGGCAGGCTCTCGATGACGACGACCTAAGCCTCTAAACCAGCTATCCCCGTGGACCGCTCAATCTTCGGGCAGCAGGTCGTCTGGAAGGAAGTAGGTCGGCGCGACCCCAAAAAGCACCGCCAGCTCGTAGACCAGAGGCACACTCGGTCTGGCCTCACCGTGCACGTAGCGGTACATGTGCGTCTGCGAAACCGCCAACTCAGGTGCCTGCTCATGCAGCAGCTGCTGCAACCGTCGTACTGTCAGCTTGCGCGTCCGGCCGGTCTCCAGACTGCGGACAGCCAGCCCGTCCATCAGCTCACGCAGTCGCGCCGCGAAGTAGAGCGTTGCCGGGTGAGGTGTCGGCTGCCCGCCTGCATCGGTGCCGTTCTCCTCGGCCGGAACTAAGGCGCCCAGCGCCCCCGCGCTCTTTTCGCGGACCGCTGTCCCACGATGGCTGCTCATCTGGCGTCACTCCTTCTTGCTGCTGTCATCCAACTTAGGGGCCAATCCGGCTCTGGTGGTGGACTGGCGCGCACGATCCCCGCGACGATGAACCGCATGAGCAAGCACCCCGAGCCGTACAGCCCCTACTGCGGACTTGTCGTCAACGACAACGAACAGTACGAAAAGGTTCAGGGCGCTCCACATCTGGCGATCAGCGCACCCACTCGAACCGGTAAGACACGGCGCCTGCTGGCCCCGGCCGCGGTGCTGCACCCCGGCCCGCTCGTCTCCGTCTCCAGTAAGGAGGACCTCGCCGAGCTGGTGTTGATGCGCCGCGGCCTGGGGCCCACCGGCGTCATCGACTTGCGGCCGGAAAAGACCCTCGTCTGGCCCGAGGGCGTGCGCTCCATGGTCAGTGACCCCACCATGTCCATCACGTCCGCCGATGAAGCGCTGACCGTCGCGGAAACCATGCTCGCGACCTCCGGTGTGGGGTTCGGCGGTGCGTCAAGCGGACAAACGGTAGCCGCCGGCGGACTGTGGGAGTCCACTGCCAGCCGCCCCTTGGCCTGCCTGCTCTATGCGGCCAGCCCGCAGGGCAACAGCCAGGGCATGCCCTGGGTGCTCGAAGCCGTCGAGAACCTCGGCATCGAGGACGACGAAGACGGCGGTGCCACCACACAGTTGTCGCTGCACGCCACTCCATCGTGGATGACCGCCGCCGCGCTGTGCCCGCACCCGATGCTGTCCGACCCAATGCAGCGCGTGCTGACCTTCAACAGCCGCATGCGGGACAGTGTGGCGATCACCGTGTCCAAAGCGGTGACGCCGTGGGTGCGTCTCGGGCTGAGCACCACCGAGCATCTAGACCGCCTTAGCGGTGTCGACGAACTCAGCATCGAATCGTTCGATGTCTCGATGCTGGATGACCCTGACGCGAGCTTGTTTGTCATCGCCCCCAACACCGGCACCGTTGCTGGCGCAGCCGTGGCACTTATCGACTCCATCATCCGACACTTCCGCAAGCGCACGGCCCAGCACCAGCTCGAACACCGGCTGCTGCTCCAACTCGACGAAGTGTGCAACTCCTGCCCGCTGCCGGCGCTGCTCAACTACGTCGGCGAGTCCGCCGGTTTGGGCGTCAACATCATGGCCACCGTGCAGGCCTCCAGCCACTTCGACGTTGTGTTTGGCCCGAAATACGCCGACGCGCTGCGCGACATCTTCCCGGGCACCGTGGTGATGTACGGCGCTCACGAACGCCATCTCCTCGAACAGGCTTCACACTGGCAGGGCTTGGGGACGCGGCGCACCGAGTCGTATGAGCCCAACGGCGGAAGTCGTTCGCAGTCCTCACAACTGGGCTCGATCATCGACTGGCAGGAGTTGCTCCCCCAGAGTCTCGAAGAGGCCCAGCTGCTGCTGCGCGGCACCGCCGGGCGGCGAGTCCAGATCCCCGACTGGAGTGTCTTCCTCGAAATCTACGACGGAGCGATTGAGACTCGCAGGCGGCGCCAGCGGACGTCAAAGGCGTCGGCATAGGTAACAGCACGGGTCGTGTTCAAGTGAGGATTCTGCCCAGTTGAACACCGCCGAGAGCACCGCTAAGAGTGCGAGGACCACCAGGCGTAGAGCCCTTCTAGGGTGGCCCCAGGCGTCTCGGCTCGAACAACACTGAGTAACAGCTCGTCGTCCTCGGTCCAGACCACGACAGGCTGGTTGGCCTGGAGCCCGCAGAAGACCGTGCCGCGCACCACCGTGGGACTGTCGTTGCGCCGCCATGGCCCCGGAGACTGAATGTTGGGCGGACAGATCCGGGGAGTAGACCGATTCACGGTGTCGGTGAAAGACGCTTCCAGAGCAGCGGCATCCCCGCTGAGCGTGTAGCTCGACGTGGTAGGGCCGCCAGGATCGGTGTTGGGGCCGCACGACATCGCCGCGGTCACGTCCGCGTCAGTCGGCGCAGGTGTACACCTGCCGGGCGGATAACCCGGCGGAAGCAGCTCAGCAAGCGCCGCCGCCGCGGCGGTCGCTGACGACGTGGCCGGGGTCGACGTCGCCGGGGCCGCCGCCTCCGGCGCATCCGATCCCGTCCAGCGCGAAATCAGAATCGTCCACAGCACGGCGGCGATCGTGACTACCACGGCGACGATCGACCACAGGATGACCAGCGGACGCTGCACGCGAGGCTTGCGTGGCGTAGGCGTCACCCGTATTGCCTCGTCGAAGCTTCTCGCCAGTTCAGGTCTGTTGGGCTGCAATCGATTCGATGGAGAGGCGGGCCGGGCCGCCGGCAGCACGGGGCGCTCGGTGAGCGAGCCCGCGGCCGCCGCCGCGGCCGCGGCGAACTCGCGTGCCGAGTTGAAACGGTCGGCCGGATTCTTGGCCAGCGCCCTGGCCATGACCACATCCATTTGGCGGGTCGCCTCTGGCAGATGATCGGAGATCCGGGGCGGGGGCTGGTGCAGGTGCGCGAGCGCCAGGGCGGTTGTTCCCTCAGCGTTGTAAAACGGCTGCTTGCCGGTCAGCAGACGGAACAGCGTGCAGGCCAGTGAGTAGATGTCAGCTCGGCCGTCGATCGCGTCGCCGGTGATGACCTCAGGAGCGGCATAGGCCAGTGTCACCGCCAGCGTTGAGTCGTCGCTGCCATCGTCTGGGCCACCTGCTGCCCTCGCCACCCCGAAATCACTGAGCAGCACCTGCTCATCGTCCGGCGACCCGTGAGCGAGCAGTACGTTCCCCGGTTTGACGTCGTGATGAACCACGTTGCGCTGGTGGGCGTAGTCCAGTGCCTTGGCGACCTCGCCGGCGATGCGGACAGCGCGTGCAGCGGTCATGGTCCCGGCCTGCAGCGCAGCCTCCGCATCGGTGCCGGCGACGTACTGCATTGCGATCCACAGCTGGCCGTTCTCGGCTTCGCCGCGGTTATGGATCGACACGATGTTCGGGTGGTCCAGCAGCGAGGCGATATCGGCTTCGCGCACGAACCGCTCACGGAAGGCCTCGTCACCGGAGAGGTCGGCGCTGAGCACCTTGAGCGCGTCGCGCCGCGGCAAGGTCGGATTCTTCGCCACATACACCGTTCCCGTGGCGCCGGTGGCCAGGACCTGCTCAATCCGATACCCCGCCACCAGCGAGCCCACCGCAAACATAGACACAGCATCGCCTACTGATGGGGTGGCCCGGCCGGTGAGGCGGGGCGTGTCCGGTGCTGCCTTCCCAATCATCCGTGGCCCTCAGCGCCTTCTGTGAGGCCCGAACAGTGCGTGCAAACGCGCTCGCGCCCCGCGTTTGGGCGCGCCGGAGGCCTCGCTTGACCGGTCCGGCTCGAACATCACGTGTGCTGACTGAACCAGCTCGCCGTCAGAGCCGGTGGTCAGCGATTCGGCGACGCGGTGCCCCTGGGCGGTCAGCGAGTCGACAAGCTGTTCATGCAGCCGATCGGCAGCAAAGCCCCACCAATCGTTCACTGCGGCCAAGACTCTGCTGTGTTCCGGCGAGGTGGGCCGGGCCGGCGGCGGGCTGTCGGTCTTCGGCATCCATCTGCCGATGTCTGCCAGCCAGGACTGCCACTGGTGGGTCAGCTCCACCAAGGCCTGATCGAGACCAGGTTGGTTCCCCACATGGTGAAGAGCCTGGACGAAGGCTGCGCCGGGCAGCCCGTCGACATCGGGCCCGGCCTGGGCACACGTGCGGGCGAAAGCGGCCACCGCGCGGGTCACGGCGAGCTGGGCGTTGAAATCGGCGCGCAATGACTCCACCGGTGCGCCGGCGTGACGCTCGGCGGCTTCGCCGACCTCCCGGTGCAGCTGATCACTAATGACCGTCCACCGTTGGTAGGCGTCCTCGACGGCCCTCAGCGCGGCAACTTCCGCATCGCGTGCCACGGTTACCCTTGCTCGCGGGTCTGGATTCCTGCACTGATGAGGACCTCGCGCAGAGCGTCGGTCATATCGGCCTCCACGACGGTCCGCAGCAGATCCGAGTCAGCGGTAGCCAAGTCGATCGACGGGTCGGAAACGATCCGCGCCTTCATCCTCTCCACCGCCTCGGACACCACGTTGCGCACGTAGCGGCCGTTGCCCGCGATGTCGACGAGCATTTCCGCCGGGTTCTCGGGATTGTTGGTCGAGGTTGCGGTGAGCCAGCTCGTGTACCGGTCAAAGGCGGCGGCCGCGCCGGGATGCACCAGTACCCGGAAGTTCTCGGCGAACATCGCCGCGATCTGGCCCAACTCCTCAGCGCTGTAGGAGCTGAACTCCAGTTGGGTGGGAAACCGCGACCGCAGACCGGGGTTGGCCGAGAGCAGCCGGTTCATACCGTTGGCGTAGCCGGCCAGGGCGATCATGGTGTCGTCGCGGTGGTCCTCGGCGAACTTCATGATGATGTCGAGTGCGATACGCCCGAAATCACGCTCGTTGTCGGCTTTGTACAGGTCAGGGGCCTCATCGACGAACAAGACGCGGCCCTTGGCCTTCTCCAAATACTGGCGGGTCTTGACCTCGGTTTCGCCGATGACGCCGCCAACGAGGTCCGGACGGGAGACTTCGATGAAGTCTGGAGAGTCCAGGATGCCCAGGCCGAAATACATCTCACCCATGACCCGCGCGATAGAAGTCTTGGCCGTTCCCGGGGGACCGACGAGGGTCATGTGCAGCGCGTTGCGCTGCCCGACTCCCTCGCCGCGCGCGGCCATCGCCCGGTCGTAAATCTGCACGTTCTTAAGCTTGTAGACGTGGGCCTTCACCTTGCCCAGGCCGATGAAGGACTGTAGGTCCCGCTCGGCCTTCTCGAGGACGGCTTCAGCAGCCTGAGCCTGCTCGGCTTGGCGCAGCTCCTCGGTGGTCGGCCCGGACTCCGGATCCCAGCGGCTGGTCCGGGCAGTGATGGCCTGCGCGGTGGTGGTCCTGGGTCCGAAGGTGGGGTCGGCCAGAGCCGAGGAGGCCTCGGGGAGAATGCGCCCGCCGACGCTGGCCCTGCCAAACTCGACGCGGGCGTCGTCCTCCCGGCCCAACAGACGCAGCGCGAAGCCGCGGTAGAGGGCCGCCAGGGCGGCGGCGTGCGGGCTGACTTGATCAGCGGGGACGCCCTTGAGCACGACTAGGCCGGCATCGAACTCGCCGAGACTGACGTGAGCGAGCCCGGCCATCAGGTCGGTGGCGGCGTCCACGGCCCTCAGGGTCCCGGCAACCGGCCGGTCGGCCCAGTCCAGCACGTCGGTCCAGCGCTGGGTGACGTAGTGCAAGGTGGTGCCCAGGCAGCGCCAGATGGGCGTCTGCGTGGGTTCGCGGGCGGTGTCGTAGGACTCCAGCAGCTTCTCGGCGGCGTCGTAGTCCTTCTCGCTCAGCAGCGCCGCGATGTAGGCCAGGGTGATCGTCGCCGCGGTGTAGGGGAACACCTCGATGAAGCCCGGCGAGGGCACCGAGGCCTCCAGAGCAGTGTCCTGCAGACCCAGGCGCCGCGTCTCGCGGTGCACGGTGGCGCTGGTTTCGTGGGCGTGGCGCAGTGTCTGGCTGGAGTGATCGCCGGTGGCGATGAGCCCCAGCCAGGCGTCGCACATCCCGGGGTCCATGCTGACCGCCTGGCGGAACCGCTCCCGCGCGGTAGCGGGGTCTGCTGGATTGCCGAGCAGGCCCAAAGCATCGAATCCGGCGTCGAGAAAGTCGCGCGCAGTGCTCATCGTCTATGACCCAATCTCTCGGGGTGGTCGCGGCGGTCGGGCGGCGCGAGGCGCCGCGGTGTCGTTCTGGCGGCGCTCGTCGATGTCTATTGTCCCTGCTGGGGCACCGTTGCCGCGCGGAGGTTGAGAGCCCGCATCTGCGGGCCGCCCGGGTGTCTGCGCCGTGCTGCGACTGGCCAGGGTCGGCGCCTGTGCGGGTTCACGAGAAGGCGCGGAGCCACCAGTGGTGTCCGGGCGTGGCTGGCGCAGCGGGGCCGGTGAAGCCTCACCCCCCGCCCCCTGGGCGGCGCGGGACGCCGAGTTGCTGGTGTTCTTCGCGCTCTTGAGCACGTGCCCGGCGGTGCTTGCGACACCGGCCGCCTTGGCCGCGGCCGCGACCGGGACGGCCACCTCGGGGGCGGCGACCTTCACCGCGCTCATTGCGGCGGTCGCGGCCGCCGATTTCACAGCAGACTTCGCCGGCGACGCGTCGTTGCCGGTCCCGGCTCCGCTACCGGTGACAACGGTGCGCCCCGTGCTCGACGAGCGCGGCTTGAACCACTCCATGCCGGGTGTGCGCCGTGCCGACGAGGAGCCAGAGCCATCGTCTTGGCCGCCTGCGGTGTCGTTACCGCCGCCCCGTCCCAGACGCGCACTCGCGGACTGCGCCTTGTCGCGGTACGAGCCCGCTTCGTTGCGGACGGCGCCGGTGCCGGCATGCCACGCGCCGGTGACCTGACGGCCGATGGTGCCCATGCTGTCGGCGTGGAAGGAGCGGTCGACGAACCGGAAACCCAGCCAGAGAACGCCGGCGGCCACGGCCATGATGAGCACCCGAGGAATCGCTGTCGCCGTGGATGCGCCGAAGGCGTCCGTGGTCAGCACCCAGGTAATGCCGATTGCGGAAACGGCGAGGTAGACCTCGAACACCATCAGTTGGATGACATGCATGAAAAGCTCTGTGCCGCAGTGCTTGGCGAACGCCAGAGCCCGTCCGAAACCCAGCATGCCGATGAGGAAGGACGGCCCGACCAGGATGCCGAAGTACAGCGACTTGATGCCGACCAGCATCGCCGACAGGCCGACGTAGAAGTAAAAGAAGGCCACCACGATCGCGACCAGGACCAGCAGGAGACCAATGGTGGCGTCCGAGCCCCCGAGGCGCTGGGCATAGGCCAGAGCCTGCGGGGCGCCGCAGTTGGCCATGGCGTGCGCCGGGCCGGGACCATCAACGCCGCCCGCGCTGGTGATGGCCGAGTTCCATGCCTGCCGGCATCCGCCGACGTCATCGACGACCATGCCGAAGTTGAGGACCTGCAGCGGATGGCGCACGCCCGCCGTCACGACGTCGGCCATCAGGGCATCCAGCTTGGCGTCCAGCGAGGTGCCCGAGGCGAACGGTGCCCCGGTGGCGGCCTGGGCGATCTCCAGCCCGGTGCCACGCCCCAGCGCCAGCAGACCGTGCTCGCTGTACAGGTCGCCAATGGGGTCGGAGAACACCGTGGCCAGCAATACCGTCAGGACAAGGGCGGTGCCCAGCATGGCCCAACCCCGGCCGGGGTGGCCACGCAGGATGTGGTAGCCCGCCACGGTGACGCAGACCGTAATCGCGATGGGGGCCAGCATCATTGAGCTGACCAGCGAGGCGACCGCGTTGTAGAGCGGCAGGCCGAAGGTTGCGATGGCGACCAGCCAGCCGGTGGAGAGCGCGAAGCGCAGAAACCACAGCGCAGCGGCCATGATGAAGATGAACGTCCCGGCGATCATGCCCAGCCACCATGCCGCCGTCGCGTTGTCGACCGCGCGTTCCATGGCCGCGGCCATCCACGGCATCCAGGTGCTCGGATCGATCATCGAGATGTCTTGACCGTTGTTGGTCGCGGCCTCCCGCGCCGACACCATCGACAGGAAGTAGAACGCGATCGGCACACCGTCGTTGTCGCGCAGTCCTGTCCAGCCCAGCGCTGCGGAGCCGCCCGCGGCGACAGCATTCGGCGCGCACAGCAGGGCAACGAACGACAGCGTGTAGGTCAGCGTCATCGTCACGAGGGTGCGTCGTGCGCGCGGGTGGTCAGCCAACCACAGGGTCAGCGCGCCGGAGGTCATGCGAAAACCTCTTGAGGCGGGGTGCTGTCGACGTCGGCGGCCATCTGCGTGGTGGGAGCACCCAGGAAGCGGCAGCGGGCCCGCCGGCCGCGCTCATCAACGATGAACCCCTCCCCCATTCGTGAGGGGTGAACTTTGCCGAATGCTTCGTCGTCGCTGTCCTCGTCGTCGGCCGACTCGGCCGGGCTGGTGTCCTCGTAGTAGGACTGCACCACTTCGGGGTACAGCTCGGGATCGACCCCTGCCCACTCCAGCGTCTTGGTCGCCAATTCCTCGTTGCGGATCGCGAACAGCCATTTTTGGGTGATGAACTTATCCCCCATCCGGGCGAAATCCCGGTAGTCCTGGGAAATCAACCAGATACCGGTCGCATGCTTGCGGCCCTGGCGGGTGATGCGGTGGGCGGTGCGTGCGCCCGCGGGATAGGCCATCAGCTCGGCAGCCTCCTCGAAAATCATCGTGGAGAACTGCTCACGGTGCAGAAACTGGTGACGCTGCACGGTGTCGATGATCAGGCCATAAATCGCCATCCCCGCGCGAGCACTCTTGGGCAGCTTGTCGTACAGATGCGGGTTGAGAATGTCGTCGGCATCGGGCAAGCCGAGTCGGTTGGTCAGCCAGATCGTGGCCAGTGACTCTGACGGTGAGTACGGCGGCAACGTCTCGTCGAAGATGGCCCGGGCGGCTTGCTGGGTGGACCAGGCCTCCAGGCGCGCGAGCAGCATGTCGTTGTTGGCGTCGGGCTGAGCTCGCAGGTAGCCGATGAGTGAGCGCATGGAGTGAATGCCGTTGGCTTCACGCATCTGTGGGCTTACCAGCAGCGTAAACCGATTCTCCATGTCGCTGTCGGCGGGAACGCCGATCATCGGGAGGATGTGGTTGCCGGCGACGTCGCCGGCCTCCTGGAAGGCGAACATACGCAGCGGGTCGAGGCTGAACCGGGAATCGCCCAGATCGATAATTGTCGTGTGGGTGACGTTGCGGAACGCCTGCCCCCATTCCCCGTGGGTGCCCGGGTCGAACACGTCGACCTTGCCGCCGCGCAGGACTACCTCAATCCCAGAAAGCTTGGCGCGGTTGGACTTCCCCGCTCCAGGGTCTCCGATGACGATCAGGCCGGTGTTCTTGTGGCGGCGGGCACAGCCCTCAGGATCGTGCAGGATCAGGCTACGCCGCAGGGTGTTCTGATTCTCGGCCAGCGGTGTCCCGCGGGAGTCGCCCACCCGCGTCGAGATCAGCGGTGTGAACCGGCCCCACAGGTGCGCCGAGGTCGGATCGCGGAACTCGTCAAGGTGTGCGTGCTTCTCACTGCCCGGATTGAAAGCCGACCACAGCTTGGACTGCGCGCCGCGCCACCGACTGACCGCAATCTCGGCCTGGTCGAGTTCGTGGCGGACCTGTTTCACCGCGTCCTCGCACATCTCCAAGGTCGGAGCGCCCACGGCGATCAGGGTGGCTACGTCCAGCTCCCGCTCGCTGGGATTGGCCTTGATCTGCGCGTTGTACTCGCGCGTGTTGGCCAGCTTGATGTCGAGTTCGTCGTCCTCTTCGATCATCCGGCCCCGTTGGCGCATCTGGTCTTTGATGTTCTTGGCCGCGCGCGCGTTGAGCGCTTCCGCGCGGTCGGGGCTGCGCACGGTGACGTGCTGCATCCAGTCGATGGCGGCTTCGGTGTCGACGTTATCGAGGGCATACAGGTACGCCGCCTTGGTGAACCGTAGGCCGGTGTCGGGGAAGTGCGTGACTGGCAGCAGGGCCTGATAGCTCCACGGACCGTCCGGGTGGTCGGCGTCATAGAGGCGCACGATGGGGCGCATCGTCGGCCACCAGGAGGAGCGCACAGCGTTGGCGCCCTCGTCGACGCCAGGGCGTAGGAAGTCAGCGGCGGTGAGCCGGTCTGGGCCGGCCGAGGCCGGCGGCATCGGATCGCGCAGGGTCCCGCGAAAGACGTTGTGTCGGTGCTGCCACAGAATCTGCAGTGGACTTGCCGGTCGGACGCTGAACTGTTGAGGCAGCGAGGCGACCACCTCGGCGGCCAGGCGTGCATAGGCGGCGACCGAGGTGTCCGAATCGACGTCGCGACCGACTACCCAGTCCTTGGCCTTCGTGGCAGCTCCGGCTGCGGTGCGACCGCCTTTGCCGCTATCGACGGGGAAGGTCAGCCAGCCGCGACGTCGCTCTTCCAGGAACACCGGTGCGCCCGCGGGTGCGGCGGCGGGGTTGAAGGTGGGCTCCCACAGTCGGCAGTGCTCTACCCAGCCTGGTCGGTGGCTGTGGTTGCCAACGATGTTGCGCATCAGTCGGTTTGGATCGGTGGTGTCCAACAGTCCGGACAGTGACCACCCCGAGGGCAGTGCGCGGGCCAAATTGCGGTAGAACCGGCTGCCCCGTTCGTGGGTGCGCAGCGGTCGCAGGACAAGCGGCAGCCCGTCGATGAGGTAGTCGGCATACACCCCGCCGCGGGTGAAGCGCAGGTTGCCGATCACGGCCAGCGGCGGATCGAAGAGATGATCGACGCGCGGATCAGCGTTGCGTGCCATGACCGCTCCTGGTCGCCGGGCGCGCTGCGCATCCGTTCTTGGGCAGAATCGACGCCAGGGCGAAGCTGGCGCGCGCGGCCAGCGACGGTCGCCGCTTGGGCATGACCATCCGCAGGATCACCGTCACGACGACAGCTGCCACGGCAGCGATGCCCAGGACGCTGAACCCGGCGCCTTCGTGAGTGCGGAACCACCACAGCGCGGGCAACATGATCATGCCGATCGCAAGGAGTTCGGCACTGCGGTACGGGCCGCCAGGCAGGCGGTTCCCGGTCGAGGACTCCCCGGCGTAGATCGGGACATCGCGGATGCCGGTGAAGACCTTCGCCGGCTCCCCAGTGGGTACCTCGTTGTTGGGCATGGTCAGCTCTCTTCGTGGTGGCTGATGAGGATGGGTTGGTTGTTCGCGTCGTCTATCAGCCCGGTGGTGGCGTAGATGAGCGCGGCGATGATGAGGAAGCCAAGCAGCGACGCGGCCAGCTCAGACATTCGTTGCGTCATCGCCCGTAGACGGAGACGATGCCGCGCTGTTCCAGCTCTTGGTTGCCTGACTGTTGGAAGCCGGCGACGTTGGCGATGATCAGCGACAAGATGATGCCGCCGACCACGGCGCCGATGGCCGATCCGATTCCCTGCTTGAAGCCGTTGCGCAGGCCGACCGCGATGCCCAGCGCCATGGCGGCCAGACCGCCGACGACGACGACGATCGAGAAGATCTCTTGGGACATGCCCACGATCCCCTGTGCTGCCAGAACCGTTGTGTTCGAGGCGATATCCATTGGTGTTCCCTTTCAGTGTGATGGTGGATGGACCGAGCTGGCGGCGGGGTGCCGCAGCTACGAAGGGATGTTCACCGTGTGCCCACGGCGACGGGGGTGGGCGGGGCATCAGGGTCGATCGCCGGAACCACGTCAATGGCCGCGACCGACCAGGCGCCGCCGGTGGCGCGCAGGGTGAGCGGATACTCCAGTGGCGTGGAGGTGTAGTCGGCTGCTCGCGCGCTGACCGTCACCCAGACCCGCAGCTCGCCGCCTTCGGCCGGGGCCTCCGGGACCGGGTTTTGCGCGCGGATTGAGGTCACCGCGGCGGTGGAGTAGGCGCGCAGCGGACCCAGCCCCGAGTCCACGGTGACGAATCGTTCGATCCCGTTGGCGTCGGTGAGGTAGCACGTGACAAAGCCGCTGATCACCGCCGCCAGAACGGCATCGTTGGTGATGGTCACCGGGTAGTCCAGCGACACGTCGACCCCGGGTGGTGGCGGGTCGCGGCGTGCCGGTTTGGCCATAGCCCGGGGAGCAGCACCGTTGTAGACACTGACCGGGAGCTGGTAGTAGCTGCGCACCGGAGGGGCGTTGGTATAGGACTGCTCGGTCACGGACACGATGACGCCGTAGGTCGCGACGCCAGGCGTCGTTTGGCCGAGGAAGGTCGCAGATGCAGCCTGCGCCGAAACGATCAGCGGGGAGGTGGTGGGCAGCGACATATCGGTGCTGTTGGGAAAGCAGCGCGCCACCTCACCGGCCCGACTGCTGCTGGCTGTCAGAAGCACTGTCACGCAGTCGATTGCGTAACTCTCCACCAGGGCGGTCTCGTTGCCCACCGAGCGCGCGGTCACTGCCACCGGGGTCTCGTCTTGCGGGAACACCCACCGCCACAGCGTGGACACTCCGCTGATGACCGAGCAGACCACGAGAATCGTCACGATCACCTTGGCGCTGCCTTGGCCGGTCGTGGTGAGTCGTCGCCGCCAGGTGTTGGTCAGTTGCATTGTCAAACCGCCTTGTGTCCAATGATTTTGATGCTCGACACGGCGAAGGTGCCGTCAGCCGGATCCCGCGGCGTCGACCCGCCGGGGAACACGGGGACTGGTGTCGGCGCGGCACCCTGGTTGCCGCCGAGAATGTCGCCCAGGATTGACGGGCCGGCGCTCGGTGGCGGTGCGGCCGGCGAGTTAGTTGGTGCGATCGCGGGCGGGCGGCTGGTTTCTTGGATGATCAGCGTGATCTTCGAGGCCAGCACGCCGGGGCGGATGGATTCCACGGCTTCGCCACGGACATTGCCGGTGTTCTGGTTCTTCACCGTGCGGTCGGTGTCGTTGAACTGCCACTGCACACGGGTGACCACGCGGTGCTGCAGCCACGGGTCCGGCTGATCCGGGCTGACCTCGGTTTTGTTGACTGCGCCCGGCACGATGGACACCGCGGTGATGACGAAGGTTCGTCCCAGGTCGATCTCCAGGACTTGACCGTCAACCGACCGCACACAGACCCACGGAGTCGTGGAGCTGGGGTCGGCTACCGACTGCGCTGAGGTCGATCCCGGTGGGCAGTCCGAGGACGCCGTAAAGGGAAGCGGCCCATCGGTGTTCGGGGGAGGGCTGGGTGGCGCCACCTCGACCACACGGGGCGCGACCGGGGCGGAGGCTGGCTTGGATGGTTCCGCGCTCGGCGAGTTGGCCATGGTGACGACGAGGGTGATGATTGTGCCCAGGACGGCCGCAGCGCCGAGCGCGGCGACTACCCACGGGGTGTATCGGCGCGGCGACGAATCATTGGAGGGAATGGCGGCGGCGTCAGAGGATGTGCTGTCTAGATCCACCACCGCACCGCCGACGTCGAATGACCCGCCGACATCGAAGGGTGCGCCGAGCAGTACGGGCCCGTCACCGTCGTAGTCGTAGTCATCCTCGGCATAGCCCAGCGGTGATTCCTCGCCGTCGCCGTCGTCATCGAAGTCTGGGGACTGTCGTTCGGACGCGGAGTCGTCGGCTGTGTCGGGCTGCGGTTCCTCGTCGCCCGAGGGGGGCGCCGATCGAGAACCGTTGTCGGCGCCGAAGGTGCCATCGCGGTCATCGTCATCGTGAACCGTGACCGCCCCGATGTTCTTCAGCCACTCGTCGTTGTCGATACCGCGCGTCATGGCCGCCGGCCCCGGACTGCGCCAGACGGGCGGTTTCCTGCGCGAGGACGCCGCACGTGCGTCCCCGCTGCGTGAGTCATGGCCGGAGCGACGTCGAGGTCCTCCTCCGTCTCGGGCGGCCCCCACCGCAGATGCAGCTCCTCTGCGGGATTCATCTCAGCGAGCGGTAGCGCCGCAGCGGTAGGAGCGGGCTGCGGGGGAACCGCGGGGTATGGCGCCCACTGCGCGGCGGGAGCGACTCGGCCGCGCCCACGCCGGCGGAGCACATGCAGCACCAAGGCGGCGAGCGCCACTACCGCCAGGACCGGGGCTAGCTGGACAAGTATCTGGACCAGTACGGCCACGACAACGGTCAGACCGACCGCCACCCCCGCCGCCACCATCAGCACGATCTTCACGTCAAGCCTCCCTCGAATCGGCTTATGCTCAACTCTGTGACCGCACCGTATCCATTAAGGGGCAAATGTGTCCACACTCATGGACGACTAAGGGCGAAATATGATTCTGTTAGCGCATGGAGGCACCAGAACAGGGCATCGAGCGGCTGCACCACTTCGTCACCGAGCGGCGACGCGCACTCGGCATCAGCCGCGCGCAGATGTTCGCCCGCGGCGGGCCGTCACCCTCGACGATGAACAAAGCCCTCACCGGGGACCGGGGGTTGTCTCGATCCACCCTGGAGCGCATCGACCGCGCGCTCGGATGGGCGCCGGGCTCGGCCGAGACTGTGATGAGCGGCGGTGCCCCCACTTCGCGCATTCCGGCGCCGAGTGACGCGGCATGCCCTGCGCATGAGCACGTGGTCACAGTCCTGGAAAGCATCCGGACCCAGCTGCACACCGCCGAGCAGCTGGTGGAGGATCTGCTTGGGTCCGGCCATGCCCGCTGAGGTATTTGACGAGGAGCGCCGTGCCTGGATCGCCGCGCGCGCCGGCATCTGGATGTTCCAGAAGCGCCGCGCCGAGCTGCTCGGCAAGCGCATCCGTGCCCGGAGCCGCGCCAAAGTGGGTGCCCGACCCGACCCGCACGACGATCAGGTGACTCCGCCGCTGATCTTCCGCACGTCCTCCACCACGACCGGTGCCCTCGAAACCGGTGTCGTCGCCGTCCTCGCCGCGGCCGCACCGATCGGCTGGCCGGCCGGCCAGATGCTGTACAGGCTGATCATTGGACTGATCCCCGAGCGTCTGCAGGCGTACCCCATTGCGGCGCTGCTCTGGGCCGCCATCATCAGCGGCGCACCCTTGCCGCTGCTGTATGACCCCAACCCCTCGCTGGCCAGCACGCTGCTCATCCCGTGGCTGCTCGCCCAGATCCCCGCCACCTTTGCCGCCGCCGCCACCTACGGAGTCCTCGAAGGATGGTTGGCCATCGACGGCTCCAGCGACTGGTGGCCGCTGACGCCCGCCCAACGCGACGTTGACGACACCCTGATACTCGGCCCGGCGCCCGTGTCGATGCCGACGCTGCTCGATCCCGCCCCGACTACGGGGAACCGCTCATCAGACGCCCTGCCCGTCCCGCGCCGAAGGCCGGCGCCGGTCAACTGGACCCGGCTTGCCCTCCCCGCCACCGTCGCTGGCGCCGGCACCATCTGGTACCTGGCTGCCGTGCTAGCCGCGGCCATAGCCATCCCTTCCGCGCTGCTTGGTTAGTTGCAGCGCCAGCGCTTGTCGCCCCGGTGAGCTGTAATCGAGGCATGACGGATTCGGGCACAGAATCCCGGCTGTGGTTGGAGGTACCGTTCTCCGAAAAGGAGGCCGCGAAAGCCGCCGGAGCACGCTGGGATGCATCCCGGCGCTCTTGGTACGCCCCCCGCCCCAACATGTCCCAGCTGCAGCGCTGGGCAGGCCGTGAACCACTTCCTGAGCTTCTGCCCGGCGAGGACCGCTCATTCGGGGCCGGACTGTTTGTCGATCTCATCCCAGAGTCGTGCTGGTTTACCAATGTCCGCAGTTGCGTTGTCGCTAGCGACTGGGACCGGCTGCGGAAGGTGATCTATCGGCGCGCTGGACAGAGGTGTGAGATATGTGGCGAGGGAAGGGACCCTAGCGCCGGTGTCCACCTTGAAGCCCACGAGCGATGGCTCTATGACGAGGCGTCAACGACTCAGCGACTGATGCGCTTGGTGTGCTTGTGCACCTGGTGTCACGAAGCGACCCACTTTGGCCTGGCCGAAGTGCGCGGCTTCCGCAGCCGTGCCCTGATGCAGCTAGTAGCCGTCAACGGATGGTCGCGTGATGCCGCCGAACTCCATGTCCAGCAGGCGTTTAGGATCTGGCAGCGCCGCTCGCGTATCGATTGGACGCTGGATCTGAGCATTCTCCGCGATGTTGACATCGAGTTGCAGCGCCCACCTGCAAAGGACGAGCGGCGAGAGGTGGCGGCAGAGACTCTGGAGGGGGCGCGTGGGGACAGAATGCTTGAGCAGGCCGCGTTGCCCGTCGCGGGTTGGTATTCCGACCCCTCGGCGGCTTTCGCGCACCGTTGGTGGGATGGCGCACAGTGGACTCATGTCGTGGCGGTCCACGGAAAGGCGTTCATTGCTGAACCAGGCCGCGCCCTTCGCCCCGCACCTGTCCGCTGATGAGGTCGTGCATGCACGACCTCTCCTCCTCAGTTCAGGAAGGTCTGCTCGTTGCGGAAGGTCACCGCGTCCAGGCGAGCGGTGAAGCGCTCGGTTTCGATGCGGATTCGTCCGTTGCGCTGAGTGATTCGTACGTCGGGCTCAACCGACCGGGGTCCCGCGCCGACGCTGATGCTGACGAGAGCGCCGGGGTAGGGATTGGCTGACCCGTTGTGCACCACCACCGTTGGGGGTCGCGGCGGCTGAGCGCGCAGATCGGTGGTGTTCCAGATCCGCGACGACGCGGCTGCCATGGCCCACCGGCGGCGCGGGTCATACACGGCGACCACTTCACCGCTGGCAGAGGCGCGGCGAATGAGCTGCCGGACAGCGAAATCGTCGTCGGAATCGATGACGATGCGGGTGGGCCCAGCCGGGTCGCGCAGCGGCATGAGTAGCAGCGCATCGTCGACTTTGCCCAGCATGACCCCCGACGAGCCGATGGCCACGGCTGCGTCGAGATCGGATGTCAACGTTCGCGCCGGCATTCCGTTGATCCGGTCGGATCCGGGCAGCAGCGCAGACAGCGCCCACCACTGGCGACCTGTGTAGCGGTTGAGGATGACCGCTGGGGGGGTGAGCAGCGGCTGCGCCGTGGTGAATCGCACCGTGGCCGACACGGTGATCCCCTCGCTCGAGCGGCGCAAGTGCAGCGCGAGCAGCGTGTGCTCTGAGGCGATTGCCCACATGTCATCGAGGCGTTCCGCCGTGAGGTCCTCAGAGCTGAGGTAGTAGCTGGTGACGTGGGCCCCACGGTGGGTGAGGTCTTTCCAGCCCTCGCGGAAGGTGCTCTCGATGTCTTCCTTGCTGCCGCCGTGCATGTCCAGAACAGCCTGGCGCATGTCGGCGGCCGTCATTGGTTCTGCGCGGCAACCGCTTTGGCGCAACGCACGTGTGATGCGACGGGTGACTGCGGCGACGGCGCCAGCGGCATCGGTGCGCCACATCAGCCCGGCCGTGGTGTCCGGAGCGCGGGTGTCCATGCGGATCATCAGCATGGTGCTGCGCTGTCCGGCTGCGGGTCGGTCGGCTAGGAGCTGGGCGTAGAACTGGCCATAGTTGTCACTGGCGGTGCGGCGGCCTTGAGCGATGACGTCGACGTCCACACCAAGTCCAAACCGTTGCATCTGCTCAGCAATCACGCTCAGTGGCAACGTGTTCGGGGTCTCAGCACCCTGCGGACGCAGCAGCGTGGGGATGTAGGGCCGACCCCACACGTTGACCATTGTGACCAGGGTGTGCTCATTGACGTGCACGCCCAAGGGCTGCCCATCGCTGTCGACGTCGACGTACTCGCCGGTTTCCACACGGTGTTCCTTATGGCGGAGCCGTCCGATGGATCGTGTGAGCCACTGCCAGGGTGTCAGCCGCGACACCTTCACCATCAGCAGCAGTGCGCCGAGGACCGCGCCGCCGGCTGCACCGGCCCACCATGGCCCGTCGAAGGCGATGGCGATGGCCGTGCCGACAACGGCGAGAATTTCGGTGGGCAATGCCGCGCGCAGATCGGCGCGCGCGCTCCAGGTGCGTTCCTTCATCGTTGATGCTTCCTTCGCCAGACAGTTGTCCCCCACAGCACCGCGCCAACCAGCACCACGCCAGCCCCAATCTGGGCAGCCAGCATGCGTGCCGGTCGCGGATCCGGCGGCGGTGGGGGTGGCGGAACGTGCAAGGGCGCTTCGGTGGGTGTCGGTGCTTTGGCCGGAGCTGGCGGCACGTCCCAGGTCAGTGCAGCGAGCGGGTCGACCACGCCGTAGCCGATCACGTTGTCGCGCCCGCCCGCAGGTGCGTGCGCGGTGGCCGTGAGTCGGTGAATGACTTCGGCCGCGGGCAGCTGCGGGAACTTGGCCCGCACCAGTGCTGCCACTCCAGAGACATAGGCCGCCGAGAACGAGGAACCGATGATGGGTTTGAACTTGTCCTCGTCGATCGAGGCGTTGATGACGTTTCCTGAGGTCGACAAGCCCACGATGTCAGACCCCGGCGCCGCGAGGTCTACCCACGGCCCGTGCAGCGACGCAGCTTGGCCCATTAGCGGTGTGCCGAAGTTGTCGGTGGCCGACACCGCCAACACGTAGTCGTCGAACCAGGCCGGTGAGGCGATGGTCACCACTTCATCCCAGCCGGATGCGCCGGTCGGTGGTGGCGGATTCTGACTGCATCCCTGGGTGCCCGCGTTGCCAGCGGCCGCGACGATCACCGCGTCGCGGTCGACCGCTGCATAGCGCAGTGCCGCGCCTAGGATTGCCTGGTCGGTGGGCTTGGTTACCGGGATGCAGGACACCAGCGAGATGTTGATGACTCGTGCGCCGAGGTTGGCGGCATGCACGATCGCACGCGCCAGCGTGTTGATGTCGCCGGTTCTGCGGACCTGTTCTTGGTCCTGATCGATGCGGGGATCTTTCAGCCCGAAGTTCTGCGAGCTCTGTCGGATCGCCAAAATCACTGAGTCCGGGGCGATTCCGACCAGGCCATCGGGGCCACCAGTCGGGGGCGGCAGCTGTGGATGGGGACGCTGCGGCGCCTGGGCGACACTGCCGCTGGGGCCCCACGCCGGAGGTGGCCCGGGCGGCCCCGGCGGCGGCGGAGGTTCTGCCGGCGGTGGCGGGGGCGGAGGCGGAGGCTCGGTGGTGGTCTTGGTAACGGTGATTGTGGGCGGTGGCGGTGGCGGTGGAATCGGTTGTGGCGCCGGGGCTGCGGGCGGTGGCGGTGCCACCTGGGCGCCCGCCGGACGCACCGGCAGCGGGGCACCCGAAGGTGCTGCGCCGATCAACGATGCGACCAAAGTCCCGTGTCCGTCACAATCTGAGAGCCCATCACCGTACTGCGCCAACACGTAATCCCCGCCTGCCACCAGGTGCGGCAGGCGCGGAGAGGGCGCCACCCCGGTATCGATGACGGCGACGACGACCCCGGCACCGGTCGACTCTTGCCACGCCGCGGTCATATCCAGCATTGCCAGCGCCGGGGGCAGCTCGCGCAGATCGCTGCCGGGGACGACACCGGTCAGCGTGCACGCGCGCGTCTGCTTCATCGGCCAGTCTGGGGCTGGCGCGGGATCTGGCGGTGGCGGGCCGGGCGGCACCACCGGTGGGGTGATCGCCCAGCTGGCTCCCATGCTGGTGGCGGCGAGCAGCGCAACCGTGCCTACCAGTCCAGCACCGGTACGCACCCGGTCGGCAAAAGGCTTGCGGCTCATATCCCGTGCCTGACTGCGTTGCGGATTACCGGATACAGATTGAGCAGCCACAGTGCCCAGGGCAGCAGCGCGAGCAACAAGACGTACTCGATCATTTCCACGAACCGGCGCATCGGGGCGGTGTATTCGCGGAAGGGCACCACAAGCGCCGAGAGCAGTCCCAGCACGGCGAGGCCGAGGGTGACCGCGACGCAAATCATGGCCACCTTCAAGCTGGTGGAATCGCTGGCGGCGTAGCGGCCGATGGCCACTGCCGCTGCCCCCATACCGGCAACCATCAACGTGACGGACTGATAGCGGTCCACGAACGAGCGTGAGCGAAGCACCAGGATCACACAGACCGCTCCCACGAAGGCGGTGTAGCGCCATCCGCCGGGCTGGCCAGGTACCACGGCGTAGCGGGCGGCGACGATGGTCACCACGGCGAGCCCAATCATCATGCCGGTCAAGGTGTTGTTACCGCGCATCACCCATGCGCGGACCTGTTCCGCGGTGGCCACTCCGGTCGGGCCGACTGGCGACACGGTGTCGGAGGGCTGGCCGGGCAGCCGCTCGAAGACGCCGCGATTGGTCACGGACGGAAACAGCGGTGTCGGCACGCCGGAGGCGGCGACGGCGGTGCTGGTCGCCCACGTCACGGCGATAACCACGCCGATCATGGCGATGACGGCGACCCGTTCTGGACGGACCTCCCACGTCGAGGCCGCGACGACCGCCGCCACGAAGGCGAACGCACTGACGGTCAGAATCGCGGCGATCGCCACGATATGGCGGCCCCAGATCGTGGCGAGCACGATGACCCCGACGATGACGGCAACAAGCGGTGCGGCGAGGTGCCACAGGCTCGGGGTGCCCGGCAGGGACATGGCCGCGGCAGCCGCCGCGGGAATGAGCGCGACCCAGGACAGTGCGTGACCGGTTGCGCGGCGCTCACGGCCGGCCACAGTGCTGGGGTCTGCCTTGGACAGTCCGCGGGCTGCCGCGACGAGCGCCACCAGCATCGTCCAAGCCGAGGCTGCACCGATCCAGCCGTACGAGGCGTCGGTGCCGCCGATGCTCCACCACCAGTTGACCAGGATGAGGCATGCCCACCCCACAACGCCTGCGGTGAGCCAGCTGGCGACCTTGCGGCCCATGTCGGGTGTCAGGGTGGCCAGCAGCTGATTGGCGGCCCGCGCGATGGCGGTCGAGACCATTTCCGTCACCGGTTCGTAGGTCTCGGCCGAGGCCGCCGGCAGCAGCCACAATTGCTCCCCGTCGAGCACCCCACACTCATCCAGCGTCTTCTGCGGGTCCAGCGGTTGTGCGTCCGCGCGGCACAACCGGTAGCTCTGCTCGGGATTGAGCAGTGGGCGGCCCCGTTCGCGCAGAACCTCGTTGACGCGGGCCACCAGGTCTTCGGTGACCGCGATCAGCGCCACCCCGGCGGGCAGGGAGTAGTCGATCTCGAAGTCCTCACCCACCAGGAGCGCGACCCGGCACAGCGCCGGGGTGGACGGCTCGGCGGGGTTCACTTCCCGTCCTCACTGCTGTTGAAGCCCGAGGCCAGCCGAGCGGTGATTTCCAGGTAGCGCCGCCGTGTCTCCGGGCGCAGCTCGTTGATGTCAATCACCCCAGCAGAGGCGATATGCGGATCGAACGGGACGACGAAGACGCGTTGCGGGCTGACCCAGCGAGAGAACTTCTCCACCAGCGACTCCACCAACTTGCGGTGAGCCTTGCCTGTCTCGCCCCGCACATCGTTGATGACGACGACGGTGCGTTGTAGCAACCGGTGATAACCAGCCTCGTAGGCCCAATCCATCAGCTCAGCAGCGCCTTTCGCGCCGTCCGGCGCTGTCGAAGCCACCATGATCAAGGCGTCGGCGCGGCTCATCAGGCCGGGGATGACCTGGTGGTCGACATCGGTGCCGGAGTCGCTGATCAACACGCTGTAGAAGCGCTGCAGCACCGCATGAGTGTCGGTGTACACCTGCGCAGTCAGTGGCTGACGATCGCTTTGGTATCGATTGCCTAGGACATCGAGGCCGGCAGACTCGTTCATCCCGACGTGCGAGCGAATATCGCTGTAACCATTCAGGTTTCGATCCGACAGCACGTCCTTGTAGGAGTTCGTGGCTTTGGGGTCGATCCGATCGGCCAGGTTCGAGGCGCGATCGGGGTTGGCGTCGATGGCGATCACTTTGTCCTTGCGCAGCGAGGCGAATGTCGACCCGATCGACGCGGTGGTCGTTGTCTTGCCCACGCCACCCTTGCCGCCCAGCACCACGATGGAGTAGGTGCCGCGCAGGTGGCCGGCGACCGTCGCGTTGAGGTTACGCAGCAGCTGCTCATCCGGTGACTCGCCGGTGTTGATGAGCTTGAATGTCCCGTAGTAGAGCCACTTTCGCCATCCGCGTGACGAGGGGATCTTGCGTGGAGTGTTGAGTTCGGAAGCGGAAATCTGCTCGCTGCGCAGCTCAGCACCCCCGGACCCGGTGTTGTGGGACCAGTCCCATTCGGGCGGTCGCGGCCCGCTGGGCGCTACGGGTTCACTTTGCCGCGACTCCGGCGCCCGCGCCGACCAGCCCGGCGGTGGCTGGGTGGGTCGCTGTCCCCCGCCTGACTGGGGGGCACCGCCCTGAGCCGGCCAACCGGGAGGAGGCGGTGGTGTTGCGTTGGATCCCAACGCGTTTCGCAGCGTTTCGCGAGACAGAAACTGTGTGCGTTCCTCCGGCGCGACCGGCCGAGGAGCCGGTCGTCCCGGCGGTTCTGCCTCCTGGCGTGGTACGTCATTGCCGAAGGCTGATGGCTGTCCAGCCGGGCGTGCGCTCCACGGCGGCGCTGCAGGTCCCTGTTCGTGGTGCTGCGGACCTTCGGCCGTGGGCGGTCTAGGCGTCGCGTTCACTTGGGCTGTTGGCTCATCGTTCGCAGGCGGGAATTTCGCTGCCGGAGTGCGTATCTCACCCTGGATGGGGCTGGATTCGAGGCTCTGGTTGGGGCCTTCGAGCGACTGAGGCGGCCAGGGAACCGCGGGATAACCCGGTGGGGGCGCTGCGGCATCCCCGCGCGGCACGTTGTTCGTCGGTGGGGTCTGACCCGTCGTCGGTGGCTGTTGGCCCCATCCCCCGCCGCTGTCGCCGGGTGGGTCGATGTGGTGCCGGCCGCCGGCAGGGTCGCCCTGGGGCTCGTCTGTAGCAGCAAATGGTGGCTGCGGATAGCTGGGGCCTGCTGGCGGCGTTTCGTCGCCGGCGCTTGCGGCCCCTGGTGCACTCCCGCGCGTCTCGTCGTCATCGCCGCGCCCCGTGTTGTTCAGTGCGTCGAAGAACTGTTGATCTCTGGACTCGGTCATGTAGCCCCGCCCTCCTGCCGATTTCCACCGGGGAGCGCTAAAGGCTCCTCGAATCGGTGAATATCACCGTCGCAGAAAGACTACCAACCACACATTTCAGGCGTCCACGACGTTAAGCACATCAGTGTGCGTGAAATGTCTGAATTCTTTGATGCTGGTCCCAGCCAGCACCGCTGGGCAGGTCCTTCAGCACGTCGCTCACCGCGCGATTGATCCGCGCCGCGGTGCCGGGAAACAGCATTGTCCAGCGCTGCTGGTCGTCGGTGGTACTGGAGGAGATGACGACCCTGCCCATCAGGGAGTCGACAACCATCGCACCCGTAGCGGCAAACTCAGGACCATCCACTGAATATTGGGTGGCGCCGATGGCCGCGCGCACGGCCCCGGTATCGGACACGGCGACGATAACGCGAGCCTGGCGTGCCGTCAGGCCTAGCTTCAGCAATTCCCCGATCACGTCGTAACCCTGCGGGTCCGACTGCCAGCTGCCCAGCACTGACTCCAGCTGTTCGGCCTCGATGTTGACGCCCTCGAACTCGGCCGGGATCTCCTCCCCGAGCAAGTCGTTCACAGCCTCGAAAACAGTAGTGTCACCGTCGAGGGGGCTGATGGTCACTTCGTCGAGCGGTTCCTCACCGCTTCGCCACACGCGCGCTGCGACAACCCATTTACCGTCACGGCGACACAGAACCGCTGTCCGATCGGCAGATTGGTGTGCGCGCCATGCGCGTAGCGCTGCCGCGGCAGCAAGAGGCTCTTTGAGCGGATCCGCTGGCGGCGTAAAGATTTCTGGGGGGCCGGTGAGACGCTCAGACTTCGCGTCCGGGCGGGACACCCTGATTGACACGTCGATATCGCAGCGGCCCAGTGTCCAAAGCCATTCCTGCACATCAGGGTCCAGTGTCCGGCCCTGGCAGACCCCCGCCTCCTCCAGTACCTGCAGGCCGGGGTGGGAGGCCAGCATAGCCTCGGTGTCGCCCACAGGCCGCACGCGCAGCGCCGCAGGAAGTCTGGTGACGCCAGAGAGCGCAGCTGTCAGCCACAGTCCTTCGGAGGTGGTCGACAGCTGCGCTCCCATGGGTCAGTCCTTACTCAGATGCCGACGAAGCGGGCAGCGTTCGCCGCGTCACCCATATCGGTGTTCTGCACCGCGCCGCCCTGGGCGCCGCCGTGCCGCTGGATGGTCTCGAAGACCTGCTGGTAGGCCTGCGTGATCGAACGCTGAGCCTCGGCGTAGGCGTTGGCACCCTTGTCGCTCCAGAAGTCCTGCGTCTGGGCGAGAACCTGCAGTGCCTGCTCCTGAAGACCGTTCAGATGCGAGACCAAGCCGGCCTGGGCGGCCACGTGGTCCATCATCTTCGCCTGGTCGTACCGCATACCCTCCATGTGGGTTCTCCTTCGAAAGTTGTTGTCGGTAGGTGGGTTACGCCTGGGTGGCGACGCTGGACAGCTTGGCCTGGTTCTCGGCCTCCACGCGGTCGTACTCGTTGGCGCCGGTCTGCATGGCCTGGATCACCTGATCGAACCGGGCCGAGACGTTGCGGCCGGTGGTGGCCACTTCCTCGGTGGTCTTCATCGAGGCCACGGAGGCGATGCCGACGAAGGCGCTCCCGCCGAGGTCCTGGTTCATCGTCATGTAGCGGCCCAGGGCGTTGAGCGTCTGGTTCTTGATCTCGTCGAGCTGGCTGGCCGAGTTGCGCAGCTTGGTTGAGTCAGTCTGGAACATGTCCACTTCCTTTCGAGTCCCGTATGGGATGGGTGTGCTGGTTGGTTGTCATGTGTTGCGCCGGTTGTCGCCGAGCGATCACCCTCCCCCGTCTGTGTAGACCACGCCATTGGCGGTCAGGATGGGGATAGCGTCCGCGTCGTCGAGGACCACCGATAGGGAGGTGTCGTCCTCGCTGCGGCTCGCGCCTTGATCGCGGCGCTGCCCTGCCTGGGCGGCGCCCATCGGCATCATTCCGGGCATGCCGGAGCCCATCGGGCCCGTAGCCATGCCCGGCATGCCTGCGCGTGCGGCCGCCGAGGGCTTGTTCTGGCCGGGCGCGCTCGACCCGTCTGCGGCCGAGGCTGGGCCCCACCACGCCGAGGGCATCCCGATCGGGCCACTGCCCATGCTGGCGCCGGCGGGTTTGGTGAGCGCGGCCGTCACCGGGCCACCGCCGGATCCAAAGCCGCCGCTGACACCGTTCATAGACGCAGCGAGGTTGGCGCCGGGAGCGTTGGCCGATAGTCCGCCGAACGGTCCGCCGCCCATGCCGCCCATGCCGCCCATCATGCTGCTCAGCTGGCTGCCCATCTGCATAGGCGCTTGGGCCAGCTGCGACAGCGGCTGGGTCATTCCCTGGGCCATGGAGGGCAGCGAGCTCGCCATGCCCATCATCGATTGGCTGCTACCGAGCAGTTCGCTTCCACCCGGCTGAGCGAGTTGCGGGGTGCCGGTAGTGCCCACATCGCCCTCGCCGCCTGACTGGCCGGCGCTGGTCGCCGCCGACAGCGCGGCCGGGGCCGCCGACGAGACGGCTTGACCCGCGGCCTGTAGTGGGGCGCTGAGACCCTGCATGGACGCTTGGACACCGGTCTGGACTCCTTGCGCGCCCATGCTGGCCGCCCCTGCCGCCAACGCGGCCGGATTGCCTCCGGCGGCCAGCGGTGGGCGAAGCGGGACGCTGAGGCCGGACACGATGCTGGCCGCGGCGCTGGAGTAGCCGGTCATCGCGGTCGCGTTCTGCGCCCAGTACTCGCCGTACTCGACGTCAGCCTCGGCGATGGCGGGGGTGTTCTGGCCAATGATGTTCGTAGCTTGCAGCGTTGCCTCGCGGATGCGGTTGGCAACGACGACCGGATACGGAATGGTCGCCGCGACCGCCGCAGAATGGGCACCAGCAGCAGCGCCGATCAGACCACTGGCCTTCTCCGCATGAGCGCCGGCCTCAATCTGCCACTCCGACTTCGGAACAGCAGCAGCCATCATGGAGGTGCCACCTTTCCCCCACCAGCTGCCGGTAGCGGTCGTCGCCGCAGTCGCCATCATCTGGGCGCCCTGCTGAATGTGGGTGACCCCGGCGGCCTGGTAGCCGGCCACGACCGATGTCATGGCCGCCGCGCCTGGTCCGGTAGTCAGCCGGATGGCGTTGGTCTCGGGTGTAAGCCCCCAATATTGAGCGGGCATGTGCTCAGAGGAGCAGCGAGGCCTGGTTGACGGCCTCGGTTGCCACAGACATCACACCGGAGACACCGACATCGCCAGCGAACATTCCCCGGTCCGCGACGCTGACGCCGGTCTGGGCAAGGAACTGCGCGTTGTGCGTCTGGATCGCGGTGGCCAGAAGGGCGGAGACCTCCTCGCTTCCCATCGGGACAACGGCAGTCATCGCCGGTGCTGAGCCCGCGAGCACGCCGGCGGTGGTCGCCGTTCCGGTCGCTTCAGCTACGGATTGAGCAGCAACGCCAACTGGATCCACAAAAAAGGTCACGATAAGCCTCCCCTAAGGCGCTAGGTACCTGATAAGCCGAGAGTAGAGCGGTTCCGCAGTGGCTGCCACCAGCGCAGCCACATTCGCTGCCAACAATTTTGATATTCGCCGTTGGTCCGCTTGTCCCTCGGACATTTCTTCTTTTTGCATTATCCCAGCTACTGACTGACCCTAAGTGCACTTATTTTCACGGGTACGTGTAGCCAGCTGAGCTGCGGATTCCGCAATATCGCCGATGACCTCAAGTCGCTTGCTCAACGTGTCCGCGGCCGCGGACCCGGCCCTGGCTTCGTGCGCGATCTGCATGAGCTGCTCCACCAGTACCTTCGTGGTCCCGCTCAGCGGGTATTCGGTCCCCGCGCGCAACGTAGGTTCCGCCCCGTCCAGCACCGTGGCGAAGCTGCCCGGGGTCCATCCGAGTGCGGCTTCTATGCGACCCCGCGTGACTTCACGGCCGGGAATCTTGCCGCGGTTGATCAGGTCGGTGATCGTGGAACGACCCACCCTGGCGATCTTGGCCAGGTCCATCTTCGACAAGCCCAAGTCCAGCCTTGCCGCGTCGACGGCTGCGCCGAGCCGATGTCCCGGATCACTCAAGGGGCAGCACCTTCGCGATCTGTGCGGGGGCCGACAGCCGGTCGGTCACGTAGATTCCTCGGCCCGCCGGCTGCCTGGCGGCACGAACGCCTCTGATCAGCTCGCCCTCCATGCGGTGGCCGTCCATGACGATCAGAGGGGCGGTTTGCGCGATGAGCCGTCCGGCCAGCGGAGAGGACATCGCCGGCCCCCACGGGAAGCGCCGCCCGATGATCAGGTGCAGACCGACCTCGCGAGCGCGGTCGATGTATTTGGTCAGACCCTCGGTCGCCGGACCCTTACCGTCCGCGCGGAACATGTTGGCACCAGCGCTCCAACCAGCCACGATCTGTTCGTCGTCGACGAGGACGAAGATCTCCGGTCCCGACCAGGAGCGCGTGGCCTGGGCGAGTTCTTCCTGTCCGGCGCGGCCACGTGGCATGCGTGGGGCCAGGAGCGAGTCGATATGGCGGGTCATCGCCCGCACATCGTCCTCGTAGTAGGTGTAGCCCTCGGACTCCACACCGTCCTCGCCGATGTAGCGACCCAGGTGCGGCCCTTGCACCACCCGGACGAGCGAGTTGCCCGGATCAATGACATAGATCTGAGCTTCTTCGGGTCGGTACGACCGCATGATCGCCCGCGCGACGGCAGCCACGGAGTTCGATACGCCGCACTCCGGGTTGCCGATGAAGAGCAGGTGGGGGTTGCGGTTGAAGTCGGCTTCGGCAGCCACCAAGCCCACCTCGGAAATGCCGAAGGGCACCACGCCGCGCTTGGGCTCGCGCTGGGCGGCGAAGACCTCCTCGAGGCTGACTGTGCTCGGCAGCATGCGGACCTGTGCGACCTGATCGACACCGGTGAGCTTCGTAATCACCTCGGCGGCCTCGCGCGGGCCGATCGTCCTTCCCTCCGGAGTGGACAGGATGGGCAGACCGGCCTGGAAGTGGTAGCCGGCCATCGACGTGCCTCGGCCGCTGATGGTTTCGGTTCTCGTCTCAGCGGTCTCGTCACTGGGATCACCGAGCAGTTCACGCTTACCGAACGGCACCTTCTTGGCGACATCACGGTTGTTCTTCGACGGATCGTCTTGGCTACCCAGAGCCAATTCGACGTTGAGGGTGAACGTGTTGGACATCCAGGAGGGGAAGCCGCCCGCGATCCAGCCCGCGGCGGCGATGATCGCGCGAACCCCGAGGCTGTTGCCGCGTTCCATGATTACGCCGAGGTCGGCCATCATGTCCTCGCCGAACGTGGTCCGGAACTGCTGCCAGCCATCGATGACCAGGAACACCTCACCGAAGGCGTCATCGGGTACCGGGCCGGTTTCACCACCGAACTTGCGCGCACGGAAGCTTTCGATGCTCAAGCCGAGCCGACTGAACGCCTCTTCGCGCTCCTCCACGAGAAGCTTCATTTCCGCGATCGTGCGCTGCACACGCTCACGGTCACCTGCCCGGGCGAACGAGCTCACGTGCGGAAGCGCCTCAACCTCGTTGAGACCCGGGCCGCCCATAGCCACCACCACGAACTGCACGCGCTTCGGGTGATACATCATGGCCGCACCGGTGATCATCGTCGTCAAAGCGGTTGTCTTACCGGAACTCTGTTGGCCGATGACGGCACAGTTGCCCGCGGAGAAGTCCAGCGCGTACACGCGTTGCGCGTGCTGGAAAGGCCGGTCCTCGATACCAATCGGGAACAGCAGTCCGGGGGTGTGTCCGTAGTCCTGATACCAGGGCTTGCGCCGCAAGCGGCGCACCAGCTCCTCGACGGGCACCGGCTCCAGCGGCGGCAGCCACATCTGGTGGACCGGCACTCTGGTCTGCTCACGCAACGAGTTGATCGAGGCCTCAAGCTCGCGGATCGGTTGCCCGTCAGCGCCGAGCACGGTGTCGGTCGATTCAACGGGAGCGGCAGAGAGCTTGGGCGCGGACGCGATCGCGGCCATCGGCGCAGCGGTAAAGACCTCGGGGGCCATGTACCCGGCTTGGGTGCGTACCGCTTCGGCGGCCACCCGGCGCGGCGGATGGTAGACCTTGCGCGCGAACGCGGATTGGAACCGCACCAGCCGATCTCGGCCCTGTACGCGCAACAAGCCCGCACCGGCAGGCTTTTCGGGAAGGTGCTTGGCTTCGTCGGTGCCGATGATGGCCATCGACTCGCCGGCGTCCAGGGTACGAAGACCCACGCGGATCGGGATGTTGGCCATGATGCCTGACTGCATTTCATGCCCAAGCCGCTGCGAGCCCAAGATCATCTTCACGTTCAAGGCGCGGCCCTGGCGGCCGATCTCGTCGATAATCTTCTTCGAGTCGGGCGCTTCGATGAACATCTGGGTGAACTCGTCAATGACGATGATCAGAGCGGGCAGCGGTTCCAGGCGCTGGCCCAGGTGGATACGGCGGTACTCATATTCGGCGACCTCGCTGATTCCTGCGCGGTCCAGCAGTGACTTGCGGCGCTCCAGTTCGCCGTTGATGACGTCGCCCATGCGCTCGATCCACAGCGAGTCGTCCTTCAAGTTGCCCATTGCGGCAACGACATTCGGCAGACCAGCGACCATGTTGGCCGTCGTCTTGCCCTTGAAGTCGAAGAACGCAAACACCAGCGTCTCCGGAGAATGCGTCAGCGCCGCCGACAGGATCAGAGTCGTGAGGAACGACGACTTACCCGAGCCTGTCGTGCCGGCGATCACCATGTGGTGGCCCATGCCACCTTCGTGGGTCTCTTTGAAGTCGATGTGGACTGGCGCCCCAGTCGGATCGACACCGATCGGGAACTGCAACCACTTTGCGCCCCAGGCATTGTCTTCAAAGGGAGGCCCTTGCAGCGTTGGCGCCCAGAGCTTTTCCACGTCGAGGTTGCCGGGGTCATCGATGCCGAGAACCTTGTAGAGGTCGGCGTCGACCGAGGTGTCGTCGATCAGGCTGCGAGAGCGCTCGCCCTCCACGCGGTACCGGGCCATCTTGCGTGCCAGCACCCGGGCGCTCGCCAGGTCCATCGAATCGGGGCGGCAGAACCATTGACCGCGGTGCGTGACCTCCGACTCCGACACCCAGAACGTATTGGCTTCTTCGAAGCCGAGGCCGCGACCAGGCTCGTCGGACAAGGCCAGGAAGGTCACCCCTGCTACACCGCCAGCGCGGGTCAGCGTTTCCCAGTGGCGGTCATCGCCGCGGCGGCGACGGTCGTCGATCACCAGCCAGTGCGGCGTGGTGGTGGCGTTCGTGCGGAAGGCGTCGCGGCCGTGCAGCTCCGTGCCCACCGCCCCGTCCATCTGCTCACCGGTTGTCCAGACCATCCGGGTAGGACCGCCGCGGTCGCGCAGCGTGGGGTGCGCGCAGTGCGGCAGCCACTTGCACCACTCCCAACGGGCAATGTCGTCGGTGACGATCATGATTTTGAAGTCCCGCGGTGAATGCGCCACGGCGGCTTGGCAAATCAGCGCCCGGGCCAGCCCGTACACCGCATCCATGCCGTCACGTCCGATGAGGGCCATACCGGCAATATTGCGCAGCAGCAGCGGTTTCGGCGCGTTCTGCAGCTTGCTTTGGGTCTGCAGAAACGCCGACGACGCGTCGTAAGTGACCGGCTCGTAGTCCTCGCGGCGGCCCAGCTCGTTGGTCTCCAGCTCCTTGACGACCTTCGAGGTACCCAGACCCACCCGGACCTGGCTGTAAAACACCTTCAACACTTGATCATTAGGCGTGCGGCACCACATCCGGGCCGACCCCACAAGGCCTGACAGCAGTGCCGGCTCGGGATGGAGATACTCGAACTGCGCGTGCTGGGCTCGGGCGGCGTCTTGTACCTTGTCCCGCGTCTCATCGAGGGTCATCGCATAGTCGCGCAGTGCCTGCTCCATCTGCGGCCCCGACAGCTGCTTATCGCCGCCGCCACCACGATTGGAGAACATGTAGGACCCCATCGACACGATCATCATGATGGGGAACAACAGGGTCATCATGCCCATCGTTCCGCTGCGCAGACCGGGCTGAGACAGCATCAGGGCCATGATCCCGAGGAACGCGACGCCCATGACAACGGGAAGGATGATCGCGGCCTTGCTGCGTGGAATCGGCCGGGGGGCCTCCAGCGGTTCGGGCACCGTTTCGCGGCCGCCCATCGTCGGTGGGATCTTCACCGAGCCTTGACGGGGCTTCACTGTTGCCATGCGGTCTACCGTCCTTGTTCGGTGATCGGGGCCGCAGAGCCGGCCAACGTGTCGTGCATGGTCATCGCCGCCTGCTTCGACAGCTCCGGGCCCGCCGGCCATACGCGAAGCAGTGGCCATGGCGCCAAGCGCGGCGCGACATTCTTGAGTCCCAGCGACTGCAGTGCTTCATCGTCGAACGGCACGCCGTAGCGCGCGCCGGATTCACTGATCAGCCAAAGAGTTTCCCGACGAGCGGACTCAGCGCTCGCACCCGTCGTCGAGACCCACGTTGCCGGACTGTCAGCGAGCAGAACCTGATCGGCCAGCGTGCCCTGGTCGGCAGTGCTGACGACCAGAGGAACCAGATGCGCCTCCTGCTCGGCAGTCACCGGCAATGCTCGCCCGACCAGAAGTCGTTGGCGGGCTTGCCGATCCGTGACTCCCCGATCCCACGCCACACACAGCACAGGCTCGGCGCGCCAGTCCACGACTTTGAGTGGCTCCGCGGGATACCCGGTCACGTCGAGCACGTCCCGCACGGGAACATCGCCCAAGACGTCCGGGGAAATGCGGGGAGGTTGTGAGACGCCGAATGAATCGCGCTGCCGCAGCATGGCCGCCACCACTGAGGACACCGGCTGCACACCACTGCCGAGTACCACGTAGAACTGGTCTTGACCCGACGCCACGTCCTGAGACACCACGACCGCGCCGTTCACCATCGGTGTCGTCGTACCCAGATTGACCGTGCTGGGCTGGCCCGCCCCCGGCACCCCCGGGACGACCAGGGGCCTACCGGCAGGCAAAGCGTCGACCATGGCCTGAGAGAGCACAACCGGGGCACCGGCTTCCTCCAACCCCAGCGGCTCCACTACTGCCCTGTCGGAAAGATCGACCGGCATCCGCACGCCATTGGTGATGACATACGCCTGCTCGTTGAAGATGCCAACAACCGCAGTATCAGGGGCGACCTCGCGGGCGCGGTCGCCCAGCGTGAGGTCACCGTTAATCCCAGTGATCACCGGACGCCCGCTCATCGTCTCGGACGCCGTGTCGCACACTGCCCAGCGCGACACCTCAGGAGTGAGCACCTTGGGCGGCTCGGTAGGAGCGCCTTCGATGCCGACCAGCGGCCCCCGCGGCCACTTGGCGAGGTCGTCGGGACTGACGAACGTCGGCTCGGACGGTTGTCCGGCGATCAGCCATGCCGACACCAGATTCAGCGCCGGATGAAGCCGGCCGTCCACTGACACGAAGACCGTGCCGAGTTTGCGGTCGGCCACGATTTTGGAGTCGTTCACCAAGCCCGCTGGCCGTAGCCAGCCCACCACGAGCGCCCCCACCATCACCAGGACGGCGAGCAGCGCCGAGATCATCAACATCAATCGCTGCGTACGCATGCGGTCGGTCTGCATACGCACCGACCGGCGCTGAAATGCAAATCCCAGCCGCCGGCGCAGGAAGTAATGACCTCGCACCTGTGTCTTGGAAGCCAGATTCATCGGCACTCCAAAACCGTACCGTGCAAAACAACGAGTCAGCCACCACCGCAGCCAAATTGACTGCGAACGAATTTAGGCGAGGTTGCTGCGCTGGCATCAGGTCGACGCCTAATGTGGACTGGGCGCGTTCACCCAGCGTGCACGAGGTCCTCTTCGACGCTGGCCAGCGACTCAACGATCAGATCGCGGATATGGACGTTCCCGGCGGTCGCAGCTGCGTAACACATGTCGGGCAGCGGCAGCGGCCGTGTAGCCCATCCACCAATCAGCTCGGCTGTGCGCGCCACCATCCAGTGCGCGCGATAGCGAGCAAGTTCTTCGATGGTCTCGCTCGGATCGGCCTGGCCAACGAAACCCGGCCGAAAAATCGACGTGACGGTATTGAAGTCCTTGGCCGCCGCGTCGTACTCAGCCCACTGCTGTGGGCTTGGATCCCGATCTCCGCCGCGTGTCAGCCAGATCTGACGAACAGCGTTGGGGATTCCCCCTTCGACCGCGACGCCCTGGGTGGTGGCCGTGTTCATCAGCAGGGCGCTGGCCGCAGCGACGATCCTGTCCTGGAGCAGGGGGTCAGCGTCCATGACGCGCAGCAGCCGCGGATACACATCAGGCCACAGCGCCGCCAATCGGTGCTCGTGCATTCCGTCCAGCCCGGGCGCAGCGGTCTGCTGGCCCGGTTGAAGCAGCGGGTTCGTCTGTCGCGTGCATGACGGCGGATGCTCCACGCCGGCATCGCGCAGCGCCGTTAACGGGCCCGTCGTCGCAGCCGCCACCAGCCGCCAACCCATTTCAGCGCGCAGCTGCGCGTACTCGATGAGCACTCGCGCCGGGTCAGCCCAGCCGAACCACAACTGTCGAAAATGGTCGTCCAACAAAGGATCCGTTGCCAGTACGCGTGCTGAGCGGGGCACATAGACACCAGCGGGAATGTAGCTGGCCCCATCGTTGGACGTCACGACAGTCTCAGTGCCGCTAGGTGAACGAAAGACTCCCACCGCCCACTCGATCGGATAACCGACCGCCTGAGCAGCGTGCTGGAGCTTCCACGCCAACTCCTTCGCCGCCGCCGCATCGGCCGACTCACGCCGCTCCCGGGCGGCAGCGGACTGGCCCGCTGCGACCACACTCGCCGGAATCAGCGTCGCACCACCTCCGGCGCCTGCTGGCGGCGACGGCGTTGCAGGCGCATTGCCACCAGCGGCGAGCGTGCCCGCCGGGACCGTCGCCGGAGGCGGCGGCGCAGCGCCGGCCGGTGGACCCATCGACCCAGGCGGCAACATCATCGGAGTACCACCACCAGTGCCCATTCCGGCCCCGGTCGAAGTGGCGGCCGCCGGAGCGGCCGGAGTGACCATGCCCGGCTGAGCTGAGGCCGGTGAGACGCCACCACCGGGAGCAGCCGAGACGGGTGCCACCGGTGCCGCGTGTCCCCCTCCAGTCAGCGCCGGCGACGGACTCGGCGGAGCCGGTGGAGCAGACGGCATCCCACCACCGATGCCCGCCCCAGTCGACAAGCCCTGGGAGAAAGCCGCCGCCGGTGAACCAGCGCCGGTGCTTGCGCCCGGAACCCCTCCACCACCTGGCAATCCGCTTCCCGCGCCGGGCACCTGACCCATGCCGCTACTCAACGGATTAGATCCCATCCCCGGCATGCCGCCGGAGCCAAGGCCGCCCGGCATTTTCGGCATACCACCGCCGGAACCAAGGCCGCCACCACCAGATCCCATGCCGCCCATCGACGGCATGCCACCACCGCCAAGCGGTGTAGCCGCTCGGCTCGGTGATGTCGCACCGGGAGTCGCCTGTGTCACCGGCGGGCTGGCCGCCGCGGCGAGTGCACCGTCGCCTGGTGCCGTGGAGGTGCCGGGCTCAATCCCTGATTGAGTAGCTCCGGATCCTGTGGGATCGGCGGGGGGCGTCTTCGGGCTTTCCACCGGGTCGCCCGCGTCATCGGTGCGCTTTAATGGATCGTCTTCTTGGGTGATCCCAGGTGATGTGTTGTGGTCGACGGGGGTAATTGCGGGGCTCGCCGCGATGTCACCGTAGCGAGTGAGAAGGTCGAGAGCGCGGGTGTTTTCGGCTGTGGCCTTGAAAGAAGTGTGCAGCGCCATTGCCGCTTCCACGCCCCAACCGGTCTGGGTTCGGGCCTGGGCGTGGTACGCGGTTACTAAAGTTTCGCGCTCCCCCGGGAGCTTGGCGGCGTTGATCGCGGCGTCCGCATCACGGACCAGTTGGTCTTGCCCTGCAGCAGTTTCGCGGAGTACCACGGCAATGCCGTTGCATTTCTTCGCAACACCGTCGTGCCACTCACTGATGGTTTTGGCTTCCTCAGCCAGCATTGCTCCAGCCTGATGTGCGCTATCGAATCCCGTGGAGTCGGCCGCGTCGCGGAATGCGGCATTGTCTTGCACGATCTGCTGGTGGATACCGTCCCATGCCGCCGCTCCCGCCTTGTAGGACTGTTCCTGGGCGTCCCAATGGGCAGCGTCCGGCGGAACCATGTCCGGCGTAACGATCAGCGGGCCATACGATCCCGCCCCTCCCCCTGTCGATGGCATTAGCGCAACCCGCACGCAGGCGCGATCACATCCACGAGGTCATTGCCGCGTTGAAGGGCCGCACTTGCCGCTGGCCAGTCCCGCATGTTTACGAAATGCAGTCTGTCGATCTCGGAAGCGATCCAGGCGCTGATGGGGGCCACGATGTCTTCGGGCGCGGCAGGTTCAATCTGAGTGCGCAGGAAGGAGACCTGCGACATGCTGACGCGCTTTTCGTTGGCTCTGGCGTCGAAACGAGCGTCCATGGCGCCTTCGCCCGGCGCAACAGCGGCGCGCGCTCGGGCGGCAGCAGCAGTCGTCAAAGCCGCCTGCTCCCAGGCCTCGCACGCAGTGGTCTTTGATGCTAGGACTTCGGCGCTGCTGTAATCGGCTGGTGATGGTGGGGGGGACACGTTGACCATGTGCTGAGCAGGTGTGATCGGGCTGCCGAGCGCGACCGCCGTTCCTACTGTCGCGGCGGCGGCAATGGCGAATGCGCTTGCAGCGGCGACGATTCCGGTGCGGCGTGGTCGCGGTGTCAGTTGAGCTGGTGGCCCACCCGCGTTTTGGGGGGGAGGTGCGGGTGGACCACCGGGTTGGGGGTGCTGGTGGGTCGCTGAGGTCGCGTAAGTAGTCATACCGTTACGGTCCCTCCGCTGGGGATGAGGGTGAGCGACTGCCGGTTTTCGTTCTCGATCGTTTCCATCGACGTGACGGACTCAGTCTTGCGCTGATAGATGCCCGCGATCCGCCGTCCGCCGCCCGCGTTGAGGCCCTGGCGAATTACTTCATCCTCGGCAATGGTCTCTGTCAGCGGCGCCCACATCGGACGGGCCGCGCAGGCAGCAACAGCGCCGGATGACGCTGCGCCAGACGGCGCTTGGGCCACAGTCTCGGCAACCAACGCAGGAGCCGACGCGTTCGCGGCGTGAGCCTCGACCGGCTTGAGGTTGAAGGGCTTGGTAACTGCAGGCATTAAGTTGTCCCTTCTACTTCTGGCAGGCCGCGTGGGCTTTGTCCATCGCGGTCTGGCCCTGCTGTGCGGGTAGGTTGCGGTCCTGGCCGCTGGTATCGGCGGCCAGCACGGCAAGCGTGGCATCGATGTAGTCGCCCATCGGGTCAGCAACTTCGCGTGGCGTGGCCGGCGGGATGTGCAGCCGCAGGTACTCCATCTCCACCAGGACCACCGCCTGCTCATTGGCGAGTGCGGCTTTGTATTCGGGGCTCTCTCGGTTGGGTAGCGCCGCTACGAGGGGCACGGAGGCCTCGTAGACGGCGGCAACCACCGACTTAGCTGCCGCGCACGCCTCGTCGCGGGCAGCGCTGACTTCCTCGGCGCTATAAACAGGTGCGGAGGGCGTCACTGTTGTGGTGACCGGCGCTGGGTCGGGGCGCGTCCAAGCAAGAGCGCCCATCACTACTGCCGCTACCGCAAGTACGACTGCGCCGCCCGAGAGTCCCCACACCAACTTCGGCGTGCGTTGACGCGGCGGGGTTGCCGGCGGCGGCATGTACGGGGCTGCCTGGGACGCATGAGGAGGCAGCACACCGGTCGGGCTGCCCGGCGGCGGGAATCCACCCACGGGTGGCTGCTCTGGTCCGCGTGGGGGTGCCCACGGCGAGCCGGGACCCGCGGCAGCGGGTCCGACCTGCGGTGACGTGCCCTCACTCATACATCAACCGTAACGCCGATAGACGACATGTGGCTACCAGCACGGCCCGATCCGCCATAACCAGCTCGCTGCGGGCTCTTCATTGCTGAAGGTTGTTGAGTAGCCGGGCTGCCTCCTCGGCTGCCTTTTCTGCGTTCTGCTCGATGACTTCACGCTCGGCGTAGGCGTCGGCGACCGCGGCTTGCAACGTCGTGCTGATGACCCGCTCGAGTCCCTCGTTGGTGTAGCGGGTGGTGCATCCCGGGGCCAGCGACAATGACACCAGCCGCCCATGGTGATTGACCGACAGCTGGACATCGCCATCAGCGCTTTCCATGTGTACGTCGATGCTGGCCCACTTCTTGCGGAGATCCCGCAGGGTCTGCTGCACACGCTCGATGCGCGCGACGGCTTGGGCGACCAGCTCGGCGTCCGATTTGTAGGCAGCCGGGCGGGCACCGTTGGTCGGTGTGGTCGCCGGCCTCGCGGCGGATCCGTGTGCTGCGGTCATTTCGCATCCCCTTCGGGATCGGGTGGCATTGTGACGCGGCGGCGCGGCCGCCCTGGCGCAGCCCGATCAGTAGGTGTCGCTTTGGTTGCGGCGGCGTTGTCGACGCTGACAGTTTGGCGGCGCTCAACTTCACCTTTGACCGGTTCCCCGTTCGGAATGGAGGGGATGACCACGGTCTTGTCCGGTGGCGGTTTCGCCCGATCGCCACCAGCGCCGCCACCGGCACCCATGCCGCCCATCATCGGCGGCATCATTCCCATCCCGCCCATACCGGCACCGGCGGGCGCGGGTGAGCCGGGCGGGACCGCCCCACCGCTCGACGGCAGCGACGGTGCCCCACCGGTGGGCGCTGAGGCAGCGGCCAGCGCGCCCCCGCCTGGAGGCAGAGAGGTGTCGAGACCGGCTGGCTCCATGCCGCCCCCACCGCCGCCACCACCGCCGCTGCCGAGGCCACCACCGAAGTCAGACAGTCCTGCGTCATCGAGCGAAGCGTCGTCGAGCCCGAGGTCAGGCTCCTCCTGAAGGCTTGACGCAGCACCTTGCATGACCTGCTGAGCGGCGCCCATCAGCTGCTGCGGGACGCTGGTCACTGCCCCCATGGCGCCACCGAGAGCGCCTGCGAGCATGGAAGGAACCATTGCCGCCATCGGCAACATCTGCTGCATCGGGTCACCGCCCATCGGCGAAGCGCCCTCGCCGCCGGCCAGCAGAGGATCGGCGGCAGGATCGGCCAGTGGGTCGGCCAAGGGGTCGCCGCCCCCGGTCTCGCTGGCCGCGGCGCCGGTATCTGACGACGCAGCTGCGCCGGACTGATCTTCGCCGTCGCCGGGCTTCCGCTCCCCTGGTTGCCCGGACCCTTCGCTCGGCGTACTGGACCCGTCCTTCACGATGTCGGTGACCGGCGGCGGTGGCGGCGGAGCTTGGGGCAACTCGCCTAGGTGATAGGACACCCCTGCCGTGGTGGCTGTGGTGTCGAGCTGCTGCAGGTGATTGCCGTACCGCACGAACTGGTCAGCGCCCATCAGGCCGCCGGTCTGCATCATCAGCATCTGCGCGCGGGTCATGGACTGCCGCGTGTCGGCGAACGCCTGGGTGCGCGGAGTTTCTTGCTGGGTGCGGTCAAAGCGGCCACCGTGATCTTGTGCGGCTTGGGCGACCGTGGCGGAGTGGGACGCCATCTGATCGGCCCAGGATGCGAACTTGTTCAGCGAGGCCGCCAGCTGTGGTCCGGTTCGCCCGGTGATGCCGGCCGCTACGGCGCTCTCAGCGTTTCGGGCAGCGACGGCGCACGCCTCAAAAGCGCCCTGGTAGGCCTGGCAGGCAGTGTGAAAGGTCGTGCCGGTGCTGCTGCTGCCCGCCTCGATCAGCCCAGCGGTCACCTCCCCGGGTCGCGGGGCCATCGGGGAAATCGGGGTGTCAGGAGCTACCGCGTTGGTCTTGACTGCAGCCTGGGTCGCCGGTCCGCCTACCGGTGCCGCGGGTGCCCCTCGCAACGCCAGTGATGCGGCATTGGCGGCTTCGCGTTCAGCCATGTCCATGCTCACCGCGGCCACGGCTTGGGCGGCGGCGGTGAGGACTGCCGCACCATCCAATGCCCGACTGGACAGCACTCCCCCATGCTCGGAGAGCCGCGCCGCCGCCGTGGTCGACACCTCGTCTGGCGCCAGCGGGGCGTGCACGGGGGGCGCAGCGGCCAGCGCGGCCAGACTGCCTGCGGCCGAGGTCATCGTCGCGGCGAGCGTGGCCATCCCGCCGAAGTCGACATCAACGCGTGGCCCCCCACTGCTTGGCATGTCTCCCCCCTTAAAAGTCGATGGTCATAGCGAACGCGGCCACCTGGTCCTCAGTGGGCAGAAACGAGCCCACGTTCTCCACACGATTGCCTTCCATCTCCAACCGCAGCGCCAACTGTGATCGCAGGTAAGCCAGGGTGTTCAGGCGGATGATCCGCGCCGCGAGCTCCTCGTCGGCGAGATCCATCGCCTCGGGCTCCAGCTGCACCCCGACCGACGCACCCTGGCGGTCGACAGAGACGATGATGGACTCGTCGTGGCTGGTTGCCTCGAAGACTTCCACCGTTGTCTGCTGCGCCGACTCAAACACCAGCCCCCCTTAAGTGTCGGACGGGCTGATGGTCACGCGCGCCCGGTTCTCAGCCTCGACTCGCTCGTACTCAGCTGCCGAGGCCAGCAGGGCGTCACGCATCTGCTCATGCCGAGCCTGCTCGCTGGCCAACGCGGCGTCGCGCTTGGCTGCAACCTCGCTGACCGACGCTTTGACCTGGTGATACAGCGGGCCCAAGGTTTGCGCCTCAGTCGTCATCCGCTCGTTGTCGGCGCGTGCGGCCACGATCTGATCGATCGCCTGCGCGTGCACTTCTGCGCGACGACGCAGCTCAGAGGGATCGACCTGTACAACCACACTCATAATTTAACCCCGTTCGTCTGTAGGTGCGGACACTCAATTGGCCCCCGCCAGCACGGTTGCTGCCGGAGCTGCAGGGGCTGTCTGGATCTGCGGACGTGCCCAGCCCAGGAAATTCGGGCCGGTGGGCATCTCCTCAACAGGGGTGACCTGTCCGTTCAGCCAGACCTTGCCGTTGCCCAGGGCCATCACGCGGTGATCGGTGAACTGGGCGTAGTCCATCATTCTGAGTTGGCTGGGCGAGACCGGATCGTTGACCGGTGCACCGGGGGGCAGCACTGTGATGTGGGCCTGTCCGGCCGCGTCGTCGAGGCTGGCGCCTTCGAGGACCAGGCGGCCGGCGTGGGCCAGCTGCGGGCTCTCTGCGGTGACGGTCGATCCGTCCGGCAGCTTCACCGAAACGTCGGGGCCGGGCTGGGCAGGAGGAACCTGACCGGTTTCAGCGGCTACCGGCTGAGGCTGTGCTCCGTCAGCAGGCTTTGCCGCCGCGGGCTCGGTCGCCGGGTCATCTGTCTTGGCGTCGTCGGCAGCGGCTTCGTCGGACTTTTCATCCTCAGGGTTGTCCCGCTCAGAACCGTCCGGCGTGGCCGCCAGCGGATCATCCTTGAGCGCCTCGGCAGGGTCGTCCTCAGGCGGTCGCGCGGACGCAGCTTCCTTGATCGCGCCGCCGATCGCCCCGCCCAAATCGCCCAGGCCACCTCCGCCGCCGAAGCCGCCCATTCCCGGCATCATCGAGCCCATCGCGCCCGGAAGCCCAGACAGCGCACCCATCGCCGGTCCGGCCAACCCACCAAGGCCTGCCATCAGCGGATCAGAGGCCAACCCATCCAGCAGAGGGTCACTGGCCAGGGGGTCGCCAGCCCCGGTGCCAGTGTCGGCCGGTGCCGGTGCGCCTCCCGCGGAACCGCCTGTGCCGCTACCGCTTTGGCCGTTGCCCCCGGTCGTGGCCGGGTCCGTGGAGCCGGTACCGGAACCAGCCGAGTCCTTCACCGCGTCGTAGCGCTGCGAAAGCGCATCGAGCACTTCGGCCTTGGATTCGGCGTCCATGCCGGAGGACTTGACGATGCCCAGGATTTCTTGAGTCTTGCTCTGCAGAAAGTCGTTGAGCTGCTGTTGACCGGCCGGAGTGTCCAAAGTTGGTCCCAGCTTGTGGATTTGGTCCACCAGTGCAGCTTGCAGTGCCTGCAGCTGCGCCTTGCCCTCATCGGATCCGGTCTTGGCACCCAGAACCGCATCGACGAGTTCTTCGTCGGCCTCGGCCAGGGCGGTCGTGTTCTTGGCCAACGCGTCATCGACACGCTGAGAAGCCTCAGCCGCACGACCGGAAAAGCCGTCGTCGGCAGGCGCTGGGGGGGCCTGGCCAGGCGCGGCAGGCGGGGCGTCGACACTGGCCGGCACTGTCGCCGGGGGCGCGCCGAGCGGGTCGACCAGCTTCCCCCCATCGAAGAGGGTGGGATTGTCCAGCCGCAGCGCACCCAGATACTTGTCGTCGATCGTGGTGGGCAGATCGCGGTTGCTCAGCCATTCCTCCGGGTGATGTTTGGCCCGCTGGTACATCTCGTTGAGCGCGGCGAAGTCGGAGTCGTTGAGGGTTCCGCGCCAGTCAGGCTTGAACCGCATGATGTGGTCAACTGCCGCCACGACTTCGGCCGCGGTGGCCATTAGCGGCCCCTTGCCTCAGCGCCTCCGCAGCACGAGACGGTTCTGTCTGCCACCGAGATCTGCGCACTGGGCGGTGTGCCGGACAGCTGATCGGCTGCGTCGGCGAGCACTGCGGCCAGCAGATGCGCGACAAAGGAGTTCATGCGTCGGACCATAGATTTGCAGGCGGTGGCGGTCCACCACCCTTGGCACATTCGTTGTAAATCTCGGTGCCGACACCCCCAAGATCACGATCTGATCTCCAATGTTCGGCGTGTCGGTGGCTTTTCTGAAAGAGGGTGCGTAAGGATCAGCTCTGCTCGAACCTTGCCACGATCTGGTGGTGACCAGCGTGTCTCGGCGGTTAATCCGCCACTTGCGTGCGAAACTTCGTCAAGTACCACTCGCATCAGGAGCCGCAGAGGTCACAAGATCGACGCCGTCAGGGACCAGCGACAAGCGCGAAACGACCGTGAGAGGAGCAACGCAATTGACTGCGCAACAGGCGGCTACACCCCGCGGCCGCCCGCATCTCGGTCCGCGAGTGGTCGTCACTGCCACCTTCTGGCCGAGCCTGGAACGCCTGGTGGACCAGACGCGTGCATGTCTCGACCGGTCACCATTTCTGGCCGACCTCCTGGCATGGCACGTCGACCGTCCTGACCTTATTCGACACCACCAGCTGATCCTGACGCTCCGCGTCGGGACCGACGTCCGCGCACTGACACGGCCCAGCACCGCTACGAGACATTGCACAGTACGAGTCCACCCAGCCGTCGCTGGCGAGCTCGTCGCGCGAGCACAGGACGCTGGACTCCCCCGCTCGGTGTACAACGCTCGTGCCATCGCCGAGATCCTCGGTGGGGGTGCCCTACCCCTATCAGCGATTCAGGAGGGTTTGCCCTTGGCGATGTGACGACGCCAGTGGTGCCATGAGGAACCACTGCCAACTTCCCACATCTGAATAGGCGAAAGCGCCGATAAAACGACTTTGCCCCCCGGCTGGAACCGGAGGGCGGGTCGGGCGCGAACGCCACATTCCCCGAAGGGAACTGTCGTGGAAGACAGGTCTCACGGTAGCGCATGCGTTGGCACTGGTCCAGACTTGCGCACCGCGTTTCTCCATATGTCCACCCCGAATGTGGACAATTCGCCCCGTGCATATCGCGGCTGCAGCACCGCCGTGCGTCGCCGCGGCACGATCCGAACCACTCCGGTGGCGGACGTCTTGGCTATCCGTCGTGGTCGCCGTATGGCCGGGCGCGATCTGCCCTCTCCCGCCCAGTTCGTCAACCTCGAACTCGGGTCGGACGCCCATGCCGGCGTCGCGTGCTGGAGCGGAGGCCCTACACGTTGGGCACAGGTCACCGTGGCGTGCGCCTACGACCAGCGGTACCCACAGATCCGGGAACAGATGACGGCGCCGGTCTCCAAGCGAGCCGTGGTAACCATCGCCGCGGAAATGGCGCGCTTCGCTGACCGCAGCACCGGACGAAACTGCCGGCCGAGTGTGGCGACGCTCGCGACGCGGACGGGGTTCTCGGAACGTACTGTTCAGCGGGCGCGGGAGTGCTTACGTCTGCTCGGCGTGGCCACCGAGGTGGTCCGCGGCCGCCAGCGGACGTTCGTGGAGCGGATGGCGTCCTGGCGGATGGGTGATCGATCCCGTGGGTGGGCCTCAGTCTGGGCGTTGCACGACAACCAGCAGGTCACCCGGGTTATCCACATACTGACACCCCACCTGGAACGGTCCCCACTTAAGACAGCTATCTCACCTTTAAGGAGACTGGTTACTACCCACGCGGGCGCCAGAGGCGCCCGGCAAGGCGTCGCTACGCGCCGCCGAAACATCGACAGAAACGGGCAGCGCTTGGCGCGAACGTGGCGCGAGCATCCGAAGGCTCCACCGTGGTCACGCAAGTACGGTACCGGCGCCTGGGCAGCGGTTCTGGCCGCGCCGGCCCGTGCCGGATGGACCGCCGAGGACCTGAACGCGGCTGTGTCGGAATGGCTGATCGGTGGCCACCGGATTTCTGACGCTCCCCCTCGGCCGATCGGGCTGATCGGAGCCATCTTGGCGGCGTACACGGCGCATAACGAGCTGTCGGTGCGGCCTATGGCGTACGCGGAAGCCGCCGCTGCTGCTGAGGCCGCTCAGCGCGCGGAACGGGCTATCCAGCGCGAAGCTGAGCGCCAGGAGCACGCCCGTGGAAGGGAAGTCGGACGGGAAGCACTGCATGGCCCGGGACGCGCTGAGGTCGCCGCAGTGTTGGCGGCAATAACCCGGCGGCGGGGCCGATGATCAATCTTCGGCGGCTGGCTCCCCCAAGATTGTTGGGGCGGAGCCGGGACCGGCGACGTCGTTAAGCGACGGCCGAACCGAACAACAGTTTCAGTTAAAGGCATTTCGCCGATTAGGTGTGCTGTCTGATGAGGTCCGTGACACGCCAGACTGAGGTTGTGGGCGGTCTTTGTCCCCGGATGAAAGGTGGTGAGTTAGAAGTACTCGCGTGACGATCAGCGTGCAATGGCGACATGGGCACTTGATTGCGCCGAGCGCGTGTTGCCGACCTTCGAGGCGGTTGATCCCATCGACCTGCGTCCCCGGCGGGCAATCGAGACTGGGCGTGTGTGGGTAAGCACTGGTCAGATCAGCGTGGCTGTGATCCGTAAGGCGTCGCTGGATGCCCATTCGGCCGCCAAAGAGATCATTGATCCAGCTGCTATCGCGGCTGCTCGCGTGGCGGGCCAGGCAGTCGCCACTGCCCCACTGCCCACGTGCCGCAACACCCATATGGGGGTGCCTATTATGCACTCCGCGCTATCGCTGCACGATCGCCGGACCAGAGTGTGGACGACATGTACGAGGAGCGTCAGTGGCAGGCCGGCCAGCTCCCGGATCATCTGCGCGCAGAATCATGGACCGCATCGTGGTTGAAGAAGGCCGGCGGGGCCTCCGGGTATCAGTTCGCAAGGGCGCCGGCTTCTGAACCGCTTGGGCGGCAGCTGCATGAGGAGCAGCACACTTAGGCGACGGGCCACTCATCGTTCCTGGTCTACTGACGACCGCTCGGAAACGTCACCCGAAATCGGGGACCGAGCAGCCCCCGGTCGTAGGGTGCTCTCGGCGAGCACACTTTTCGCGGCGTCTCGGATTCTTGCCACCGTGTCGTGCCGCAGGTCGAGCCGCTGACCGATCTGACGCAGCGCAAGGGGCGGTTGAGTGTCGTGGAGAAGCCGGAGGGCGGCCGCGATCTTGGCTGTGGGATAGGAGGTTATTTGCCCGCGTTCGTGAATTGCTGCGGCCACGGCTTCCCATCGTTCAAGGCGGTCAGCCGCTAGGGCTAGGGCGTCTTCCCGTCGTTGGGCAGTCTCGTCGGGCTGCTCGTAGGGCGTGAATCGCCACAAAATGGAAAGCCCGTGCGTCACGAGTACCAGCGCCAATGGCGGAACGCAGGCGACCGCCGCGGCACCCAACGATCCCAATGGCTGCTCGGGCAGCCGGCCGTCGGGCAGCATTGCGTGTACGGCATTCCCCGCCACGCTGACTGCTGCGCCCACCGTTAGTAGCGCCCAAAAGTACCGGCGGGGTCCGCGCTGTTCCGGGTAGGCAGAAAACGTCACCAGCGCCATCGTCGCAAGCACGATCGTCCCGTCAATGATGACCGGCCACAGCCACGCGAACTTGTCCGGCCACACCGTGCGAGCCGCGAGATCAGCCAGCGATGAAAATGAAAGCGCGAAGCTGAAAACTGCAACTAGGACGGTGATTCCGACCGCCGCGGCGCGGGTTATACGAACGAGCGATAGCTTCGACGCTTGATGGGAGTGCCTCGCACTGGCAGATAAGGCTGATTGCTCCTCGTTGAGCGCTAAGGGTCTGGTGCCGTCTGCAAGACCGTTGGTGCGGTCAGGACGGGGTTCATCCTCCTGTAGCGAGCCGCACGCGGCGTCACTAAGCAATGCCGTCATCAAATGTCCGCCTTCGTTGCTGGGCCGTCACAGCGCAGCATTCCCGACCGACTTTCGCGCTGTCCACGACTACGGGCACATTCGGGCCAGATCGCCGGGCAGAGCCTGCACGCGCTTGGACGACCTCAGTCGACAGCTGAGGCCTGCAGGAATCAGTCGAGGCTCTAGGACACCTTCAACGGGCGCGGCAGCGCATCGTCCTGCTCACAGAACGCATGCGCTCGGGCGATGAGGTCCTCCACCGCCGGCGCCAGCAGCTCGGCAACCTTGACCCCACGGGACTCGGCGTACCGAGTCAATGCTGAATGATCTTCCTCGCTGACACGCTTGGCCACGAGTTTGGATGAAGCACGGGTCTCCCGGTGGCGCCAGTTGCGCCGTCGACCAGCCGTGTCTTCGCTCGCACTGATGTCCGCCACCAGACCGCTCCGATCAGCTCGTTGGGAAGGCTGCTCTAAGCTCTTGACCAGCCATTACGGGATCTGTGTAACAGAATATCAGTAACACGAACTGTGTAACACGATTCCTGTAATAGCATGTCAGGCGTGTCCTATGCGCAATCGGCGGGAGTGCAGAAGCTCTCCTCGGTTGTCTTTGGGCAGAAACACCGGCTGGCGACGATGGCCGCCATTGCCCAGGGTGACGGCCTAGTCAACCCCAGCGACTTAGCCGCCGAGCTGAACTTTCCTGCGCAGAGCGCACTGCAAACCCCGTTGAAGGACCTCGCTGAGGCTGGCCTCATCACGCGACAAGACGGCATGGGCCGCGTCTACTACCGCAGAAACCCGCATCCAATCTGGGACGCTGCAATCGAGCTGCTACATCAAGCGCTGGCCGCGGACGTCACCGCCGCGGACGTCAAACCCCGGGCGTAGCGGCCGACCCGAGGGACGCCGCCGGGCAACCTTGAGCGCGCCGTTCTGAGCGCAGCGGCCTAAGGAGCGTAGGCACGGTCCACCATGGCGGGCCAGCGCAAATGAGCTCGCGCCACACCCTTCGATCACGCTTTTGCGCTGCGCCCTCCCCCGACCCACCGACAGCACCGCAGCCCCCGGCCGGACGCGTAGATGCCGGGCGTGGAGCCTCCAAGCGACTGGCTACCAGAACGCAAGGGCCCGTCGAGCCATCGGACCAACCCGGCGGCAGTTGCCCACGGATGATTGTCGCTGGGCTGCGATGCGCTATCGCCGAGCCTTGAGCCTCACCGGCGGCGGACCTATCAGGGCGGCCTGCGCCGGGCCGCGCACGCGGGAGCTGCATGGAGTCCCGATGGAGCCGTGGCGGCAGCGAGGATCGACAGCCGCGGCCGCTGGGGTCGAACGGGGTGTGTCTGGTACCGGCGGCCCCTCCCCCATCGCGGTCCGTGGACGCTCGACCGACTTGCCTCCAAGCTGCGGCGTATCGACCCTCGATTGAGTACGCCGATGGCAACTCCCACAAGGCCAGTTTTCCGCGGAGAACCCGGTCGACATTGCAGTTTTCCGCGGAAAACTGACGCGAACGCGCTGGTCACAGCCGCTTGGGGCATACTCCTGAACGCGATCACGGACAGGTTTGAGTAAGCCGCGGGGTAGCTGACACTGCTCGGTTTTCCGCGGAAAACTAGCGGAGTTGTTTGACTGTTGCGCGTGTCGCCAGGGCAATTCAACCGTGCGGACGTAGCCTTACAGGCGACCGTTCTCGCGCGCCGCATTCGCGCATTTCGTATACCTCAAGGGGCTAACGCAATGTCCAGAGTCATCACGTTACTTAACCAGAAAGGTGGCGTCGGCAAGAGCACCGCAGCCGTCAACCTCGCCGCAGTTCGCGCTGAGCGCCTAGGTAAGGATTCGCCGGACGATGCCGATCCTCGAGTTGCCGCCGTGTCGATCGACCCGCAGGGTTCCGCCGCATGGTGGGCGAGCCAAGTCAGCGAACTCCCCTTCTATCTGATCCAGGCCCACGACGATCCACTTGAGCATCTGGCGCTGTTGAACAACCTGCCAAGCATCGACGAGGTGTATGTCGACACCGCGGGCTGGTTCGATTTGGACCCCGACGGTTCCGGAGACGGCCTTGGCTCTGGGCACTCCGCAGATGCCCTACGCACCGTGCTCGACGTTTCCGACGAAGTGCTGGTTCCGATTCTGACGGAGCCTCTGTGCTTTGACCCCACCGCACGAACCATCCGCAAGATCTTGGAGCCGCGCGGGCTCCCCTACCGCGTCTTCATCAACAACCACGACAGTCGCGATGGCAGCTACTGGCTCAACGAGACCCAAGAGTTTGTTAGAGGTCGCGGTTGGCCCCTGGCTGAAACCGTGATCCGGCACTACAAAATCCACACGAATGCATCCAACGACGGAGTGGTCGTCACGCAGTACAAGAAGACGGGGAAAGCAGCCAACGCGGCGTCGGACTACTACAGCCTCGCCGACGAGTTGATGGCAGCGGAGGTTCACTGATGAGCCGCGGAGGTGTCAAGAGCTTCGCGGCGCTAGCCGAAACTATCGGCGACAAATCGTCGGTTGACGGGGCATCAGTCGCGTCCATCATTCCCCGAGCCGGCCAGTCGCGGTCAGTGCCGCTGCGCGAGCTTGTCGGTAATCCCCATAATCCGCGCGACTCCCTCGGCAACCTTGATGAGCTGGCTTCGATTGTCCAGCATCAGCTGCAACCAGTCGTAGTCGTCACGAAACGCGCCTATCAAGCGTTGTATCCCGATACGCCGATCGACGCGCGCTGGGTTGTGATTCTCGGCAACCGGCGGTTGGCAGCGGCGCACCAGTTCGGCCGGCCCGAGCTCGATATCGTGATCAAGGACGAACTCGCTGCCGACAGAGCAACTCTTCTCACCGCTGTGATCGCCGAGAACGTCGACAGGTCAGGCTTCGACGTGATCGAAGAAGCTCGTGCAGTCGAGAGCCTGGTGGGGGAGTATGGCAGTGCTGACGCGGCGGCTGACCACCTACACAAGAGCAAAACCTGGGTGTCCCAACGTCGTGCACTCCTCAAGCTGGCGCCCGAGCTTCAGGAAGCTACTCGGCGCGGCGAACTTCCGATCCGCGAGGCGCGTGATCTTGCGCGAATCCCCTGGGAAGAGCAGCGGGCGTCTTGGGATCGAGCGCAATCCGACACGAATGCTGAAACTGAAACTGACCAGGTGGGCCAGGACGGCGCAGCAGGGGAGAAGGAGTCACGAGGGCAAGGTGAGCGACCCGGAGCGCCGCAGACCCACTCCCGGTCGGTGAGTCGGGCACTTAAGCGGTTTGACGTCGACCCAAGCGCGCTCGCAATTGCATTGCACGGTCAACTTGGGGATGCCGGCGCGCGAACTCTCGCGACACAGCTCCGTAAGCTCGTCAAGCAGTAGAGGCGTCGCGGGCCCGCCTGGTTTTCCGCGGAAAACTGCCCGGCGGAAAAGGCAGTTTTCCGCGGAAAACTGCAGTAGCTCCGTCGCAGGCCTAAAGTCTGCTGCGCTCAGTGATGTTGTGCATCAACAGTTTTAGCGGCGCCAACTGCGGAGCGCCTCAGCAATGGGCGGGTGACGAAGCCTAGCTTGAGGGTGGGCCACCCCCAAGCGCTGGTCGAAGCTGACCGGGCGTTGAGCGGCGATGGGGTCGATACAACACCATCGTTGAGCGGCGCCCCACGCTTGCAGCGTCACCCGGGCCCTCGTAGCACGTGCGCTAGAGGCGAATGAAAGCACGCCGAGAACCTTTGAACGTATGATCGGGCGATGGTGCGGCGGCTGAGACCGACGCCCAAGGGCTACGCAGAGCCTGGCCCGCCGGAATTCTGCCCCGCCGGCCATCCGCTGCGCGGCCCTCGCCAGGTTCTCGTGGGGACGCAGCAATGCTCCACGTGCGCCGGGGTAGGACTGGGCCCGCACAGGTCGTACACGTGTCAGACGTGCTGGCGCACGGTCTATGACCCTAAGCCGACGCCGGCGTGCACTTTCGTGGCGTTCGACAACCGAATCGTCCCGCACGACGAGTAGCGATTTTGGTTCTGGTGGTGGTCGGTGGTGTGGGTGGTGGGTGATACTGCCGTTCATGTCCTTGCAGGGCTTGGTCGATGCGACCGCAGACGCGCTCGGTGGTGCGCGCGAGTTGTACGGC
>Ga0172382_10000890_pt1 | contig 55588 bp, 51 predicted proteins | sample Leawel138RmetaG_FD_122245 | JGI IMG/M metagenome (GOLD analysis project Ga0172382, IMG submission 122245) | Leachate microbial communities from a municipal landfill in Southern Ontario, Canada - Leachate well 138R metaG | ecosystem: Engineered > Solid waste > Landfill > Unclassified | place...
ATGATGCCGTCTATCGGCACCTACGCAGTGAGGCGGGCCTATGACTCCCCAATATGATGAAGACACGCGCAAGGCACTGGAAAGCCTGCGTAATTCCGTGGCCAAGGCACTGGATCGGAAGCGCCGTTTAGGCCAGTACGCCGTGGTGTGGAAGGATGGTAAATCCGTCTACATCGGGCCGAATCCGCCTGACTCGAAGGAGCCGCCGCGTAGCAAACCAGCACAGCGCTGAGCGGATATTCAGGTAGTGTCTGGCATTGTTGGGGACGCTCAGGTGTCACGCTGAACATGGTATTTTTTATGGTATTGGGCTTTATATGGTTGGAAATACTGATTTAAATCAATAAGATAAATATCCTATTGATAATCGAGTGGGAGTAAGGTTGATTTTTAAGTTATTGATCTAATTGGAAAAATTAAATTTATATAACTTTATAGCTTACATCAATCTGGCGTGGATTCTTGGCTATCGTTCGCTTTCGCTGGCACCAAACGCCATCTGCAAGGGCTGCTTGAGCCGGATCGCAGGCAGTCATCCGCATATTCGGAGCCGGCGATATGGGTGGGGCAGTGGGCCGCGCTTCAAACTGTCAGTCGGCGATGGCAGGGATCAGTCCGCCAGGTAGATGTTCAGCCGCCGGGCGGCATTTCTGAGATGCCGCTCGGCTGCATCCGCGGCGGATGCGGGGCAGCCTTTCTCGATCGCGTGATAGATCGCCTCGTGTTCCTTCTGTACTGCCGCCACGAGATCCTGATGCTGGGACATGGTGTTTTTTCGGGCCTGACGAATGATGCGGCGGACATGCTGCTCAAAATATTCGCTGAGTGCAACGAAGTGCGGATTGCGGGTGGCTTCGACGATAGCCTGATGAAAGGCATAATCGTGTTCCTCACCGCTGAGGTCATTGAGGATGGCATATTCCATGCCGACGAGTTCGCGCCGGATTTTCCGCAGATCGTCTTCATTTCTGCGTTTGGCCGCGTAACGAGCCGAGGCGGACTCGACGGCGACCAGCAGTTCAATGATGTGGGTGACTTCCCGCTGGTCATGCAGGGATGGTGGCTCGAGCCGAAATGACTGATGTTGCTCGCGTTTGTGGACAAATACGCCACGCCCTTGATGGGAACTGACGAGGCCTGCCGATTTCAGCTGGGATATCGCTTCACGTACCACGGACCGGCTGACCTGGAATTGCTCGCAGAGTTCTTTTTCGCTCGGCAGTCTGCCGCCTTCCTCAATATGTCCGAGTGTGATTTCCTGCTTCAGCCATTGGACGATCCGCGTGCTCAGTGCGGTGTGTTTCATTTCATTGACTGCCCGGTTGTGCCGTCGAGAACAGCGGGTCAGGTGCCCTGTCCCGCATCAGGTCAATGTTCTGTCAGACGATATAAAGGCCGCCGTTGACATGCAGCGTTTCGCCAGTCATGTAGGAGGCCAGGTCGGAACACAAAAATGCCACGGCACCGGCCACTTCCGAAGCCTTGCCGAAGCGGCCCATGGGGGTGCCCTGCAGCAGTTCGGGGCCCCTCTGACGGATGAGATCATCGGTCATTGGGGTTGCAATGATGCCAGGCGACACGATGTTCACCCGCGTACGGGGGGCGAGTTCCCGTGCGAGGCTCTTGCTCAGGCTGGATACGGCGCCCTTGGATGCTGCGTAGTGGGCATGCGCGTAGCTGCCGCGGTGGCCTGCCATGGATGACAGCGTGACAATGGCGCTGTCAGGATTCAGATGCGGGATGACGGCCTGATACAGGTAGAAGCAGGCGTCCAGGTTGATGGCCATCAACTCACGCCACTGCCCGGGCGTCATGTCGGCCATCAGTTGTTCCGGGTAGATGCCGGCAGCGTGGATCACGTAGTCGATCCCGCCGTGGGCGCCTGCTGTGGCGTCAATGGTTGCCTGGCACGCGCTGGCATCGGACAGGTCGGCCGCGTGCTGGCTGATGGGCTGCCCCAGTGTTTCCAGTTCGTGCTGCAAGGCCGAAAGCCTGCTGGAATCCTTGTCGCAGAGCGCCAGATGCGCCCCGGCGTGGCCCATCAGACGGGCCACTTCGCGACCGATCCCGCCTGTTGCGCCTGTAATCAGGGCTGTCTTGCCATCGAATCGGATCATCCTGTTCTCCCGGGGCGTGAATCGGACGAAAATGGTCCCGCAACTGAAAACCACCGCCTGATTGCTGATCACGGCGGTGTTCCGGGTTGATGTCCTTGTTGTCAGGTCGACCCGGGCCTGTTTAGAATTATACTCAGCTTGTCTGACAAACAAGGCTTCTTATCAGACAGGATGGCGCGCCTGCAGGCGCAAGGAGCCAGTCATCAATTCATCACAGCCTGCTTTTACTGAAACGGCCTGTACGCTGTCATTTGCCGGCTTGCGGGGCAAGGTCGTCTGCATAACCGGTGCAGCCACCGGCATCGGCCTGGCCATGGCGCACGCCTTCGCGGCGGCCGGCGCGCATCTGGCCCTGCTCGATATGGACGGCCCGGCCTTGCTGACGGCCTGCGACAGGCTGACACACGACTTTCCCGATGTGCAACTGATGTCTGCGAGCACTTCGGTGCAGGATGAGCCGCAAGTGGCACAGGCCTTCGAGGCGATCCGGGCACGCTGGATGCGTCTTGACGTGCTCGTGAACAATGCCGGGCTCAGCATGAATGCACCCACGCTCGAACTCTCGGGGGCCGACTGGCGCAAGGCCATCGACGTCAATCTGAACGGTACTTTCTATTGTGCCCGCGCAGCGGGCCGCATCATGGTGCCTCTGGGGCAGGGCGTGATATTGAATCTGGCTTCGATGTATGGTGTGGTGGCGGCGCCGGAACGCGCCGCCTATTGTGCCAGCAAGGGTGCCGTGGTCATGTTCACCAAGTCGCTGGCCGCCGAATGGGGGCCGCTGGGGCTGCGGGTGAACGCGATTGCGCCAGGCTATGTGCGTACGCAACTGGTCGATGAACTGGTGCAGCGCAAGCGGTTGGATCTCCAGGCCCTGCAGCGCCGCACGCCATCCGGGCGCCTGGGTACACCTGAAGAGATCGCCGCATTGGGGCTGTTTCTGGCATCGGATCACGCCGCGTTCATCAATGGCCATATTGCAGTGGCCGATGGTGGCTGGACGGCCAATGGATACATTTAACCGTTTGTCAAAATTCAGCCGTTTGTCAAAGGGGCTTTTTCATGCCTGAATGCATTTCGCTGACATCCCCTGCGCCCTGGGTGGATATCCGGGTGACCGATGAAGACTGGCGCGACGCAGATCCCCAGCTGCTGAACAGTTCCGGGCGCTGGCGCGTCACTGGTGTCAAGGCCAAATGGAAATGTCCGGTTTTCTGGACGATATAGAAGCTAATGTGGCACACTGCAAAGAAAATCTTGCTTCATTTTCCGGTGTGGAACAAGAAAAAACGCCAACCATCCTCGACGATGAAATCAAGATCATCAGTTACGGAAAAGAACATCCTGACTCACCATTCATGAAAATAGGTTTCATTATGTCTGATCTGGAAGACGCGTAACCATGGGCACCACCAGTTATACCGTAGAGAAAATCCCCAGACCTCTTCCGGATGATTTCCTTGATGTATTGCGGGCGCAGTTCGGGACGGCCTGCTCGACCAACGCATCGGTGCTGCAGTTGCATGGCGCCGACGAATCCCCGTACACACCCATTGAGCCCGATGCCGTCATTTTTGCGCGTTCGGTCGATGATGTCGTGTGGCTTGCCAAATATTGCCATCAGCATCACATCCCGCTCATTGCGCGAGGGGCGGGCTCGTCTCTGGAAGGGCAATTGCTGCCAGTCGAAGGCGGTATCAGTCTGGACATGATGGGCATGAATCGCATTCTGAAGATCCATGCCGATGACATGCAGGCAACGGTAGAACCGGGGGTCACGCGTGAAGCGCTCAATGCCCAGTTGCACGATACCGGGTTGTTTTTTCCTGTCGATCCTGGTGCGGATGCAAGCTTTGGCGGTATGGTGGCGACCCGTGCATCGGGCACCAATGCCGTGCGCTATGGGACCATGCGCGAAAACGTGGTCAATCTCAAGGTGGTACTTGCGGATGGCCGGGTCATCAATACCGGGCACAGGGCACGCAAGTCATCTGCGGGATATGACCTTACCCGCCTGTTCGTGGGCAGTGAGGGCACGCTGGGCATTGTGGTGGAGGTCACGGTGCGCCTGTACCCGCGGCCAGAAGAGCAGATGTCCGCGATCTGCAACTTCGATACCATCGATGATGCTGTACGAACGGTCATCGACATCGTACAGATGGGCATCCCCATGTCCCGGGTTGAGCTGATGGATGTGAATACTGTGCGGGCGGTGAACCAGTACAGCCATCTTGACATGCGTGTGTCTCCGTTGCTGCTGATGGAATTTGCCGGCGACCCTGCAGTGCTGCAAAAACAGGTGGCTACAGTACAAGAGATTACCCAAGCCCATCATGGCCAGGATTTCGACTGGGCCCAAGGCGCTGAAAACAGTGACCGGCTCTGGGAGGCTCGGCACAAGGTGTATTTTGCGGCCATCCAGCTTCGACCAGGCTGCCGCTCGATTTCCACGGATGTTTGCGTCCCCATTTCCCGTCTGGCTGATTGTATCAACGACACGGCGGCAGATCTGGAAAGCGCGCCGTTTCCGTACATTATTGTCGGGCACGTCGGCGACGGCAATTTCCACGTGCAGATGCTGTTGAATCATGATGATCCCACCGAATGGGCAGCCTGTGAGCAGATCAACCAGCGCGTAGTTGAACGGGCCATCTCCATGGGTGGTACATGCACAGGTGAACATGGTGTGGGCCTGCACAAGCGTGACTTCCTGCTCATGGAATATGGTGCCGAAACCCTGCAACTCATGAACGAAATCAAGGCTGTTCTGGATAGTCGAAATATACTCAACCCAGGCAAGATATTGCCTTGATCCGGCGCGTGATCGACCCCGAACCAATCATCGTGTGCGAGCAGCGCCGGATGATGCGCACGTTCCTGTTTAACAAGATCATTTTGATCTCGTTGTGGTAGAGTAGGCGATCTGATCACAAACGTGTCACGATCCCATGTCGATGGATGCCGCCCTTCTGGAATTTTCTGCCGCCCAGCGCCAGCGCCTGGCCTATATCGAGTTCCGCGTGTGGTTTCATGGGCAGGTGGCGCGCAAGGACGTGCTCGAGCGCTTCGAGGTGGCCACGGCGGCGGGTACGCGTGATCTGGCCCTGTACCGTGATCTGGCCCCTCGAAACGTCGTATACGAGCGCAAGGCCTACCACTATCTGCCGTCGTTCGTGCCCCTGTTCTGTCATGACGTGGATCGGGTCCTGGCCATGCTCACATCGGGCTTTGGCATGAGCGAGCCCGCCACCAGCGCTGCGCCGATTTCGCATGCCGTTCCGGTGCGGCTGAACCAGCCCCGGCTCGAAGATCTGGCCACCGTGACCCGCGCCATTCAGGGGGGGTATGCCCTGGGTCTGACTTATCACTCGATCACCGACGGGCCGCAGCATCGTGAAATCGTGCCACATGCCTTGGTGGATTCGGGTTTGCGCTGGCATGCGCGCGCATTCGATCGCACCAGGGGGCGCTTCCAGGATCTGGTGCTCACGCGAATGGCGCAGGCAGAGCCGGTGTCGGGCAGGGCAGGCGAATCGGTGCCCGAAGAACAGGCCATGGCCGATGAGCAGTGGAATCGCATGGTGGTGCTGCACTTCGTGCCACACCCCGCGCAACCCTATCCGCGATCTATCGAGCGTGACCTGGGGATGCGCCACGGACGTCTCACGGTCACGATCCGCGCTGCGGTGGCCGGCTATATGCTCAGGCAGTGGCTGGTCGACTGCAGCCGCGATGCGTGCCTGAAGGGGCCCGAATTCCGCCTGTGGCTGGCCGACGTCGGCCAGCTCGACGGCGTGTCCAACGCAGTGCTGGCGCCGGGGTATGAGGCCAGTGCACAGTCCGATGGTGTACACGGCCGCTGACGCATGGCAGACTCCTTTGGGTTGCGTTCAAATTCATGAAAATCGGACGCAGGGCGGGCGGCCGATGCGTGTTGGAACTGCATGGGGGTGCCGGATGTCGTCGGCGGTATGTTCAACGGCGTGCTGGCGCTCGCGCGCCGCGTCAAAACCAGGCGTGGTACATCCTGAGCAGGAATTCTGTCGTGATGGGGTAACCCGAAGCGGATCCGATGACGGAATCGATCCCGCAGTGCGGGCAGGTGGCGGTCAGACCCAGGGCATTGTCCAGGAAATGCGGCGTTCCCTCGGGGGAATCCCACCAGTCGGTGATGTCTTCGGGTTCGAAAATGCGCACGCAATGAAAACACCCACAGTGTGTACTGCGTTCGATGGAGTCGCGGTTCTTGAAGGATGCTTTGTGGGCATCGATGTGATCCCCCGTGGCAGTGCGGATGGACCTGGTATTGTCTTCGTGCATGACCGGCTCTTCGGTGTCCACGGGGTCGTGCGCTTCGGGCTGCGGGCGGGTTCGCTGGACGAATTCGTAATCGGGACCGGGGGCAAACCAGTAGGCGTGCATCTGTTCCAGCAGGGCTTCGGTCACGGAAAACCCGGACGCGGACCCTATGACCGTATCGAACCCGCAATGCGGGCATAGGGCGGTGTCCCCTGTTTCATTGTATTTGTCTGGCGAGGTTCCGTAGGGTGCGTCGGTCCATTCGCGGATATCGCGAAAGGCGAGTATGCGCTTGCAGTGGAAGCAACCGCAATACGGACTCATGCTCAGCGCGGGGCGGTTGGCGATGCTTCCGGATACTGCGCGGACATGCCACCCTTCTTCGTCGCGGCGTTCGATGTCACGCCAATTCATGGCTGGGTATCCTCATCTGTCTTGAGCGTTGAACGAGATATCATTGTCGAATCATTTTGATTCAATGTATAATAGCATCATTTTGATCTTGTTGTCGAGATAAAAGGTGACTTGGCGATGCCTCTGGAAGATGTCTATGGCACGTACCACGAGCGTATGACAAAATCGTCCTGATTTGGTCAGTGACTGTTTGAATCTCGAAGGCGCGTACGGATGTTCTGGAGACCGACATCCTGACGCTGGATGATGTTGCGTTCTGCATGAAAACGAGCAAACGAATGGTCTACCGACTTGCTGGCGCAGGCAAGATTCCTGCCCATAAGTTGTGGGGCATGGCGATTTTGCCGCAATGAACTGGATCACTATGTGTATCGGTACCGGAGCGAGCCATTGCGGATCGATTCAGCAACGGCCTATCCCAATACCGTCCGATTGGACGTCGCAGGCCTTCCTGCGAACTTCATGCCGCTGTTCGCTGGCGGGCGAACAGCCTTTGTGCCGGAGGGCGACCAGGTGGTCGTCCACGGCGGGGTATCGGTCGAGGAGTTGATCGTGCCCTTTGTGAAAGTCAGTTATTTGATAGGTAACGAATGAACGCATCAGCCCCAAAAATTGGCTTTGATCGGTTCATTCAGCTTGATTGGGCAGCCGCAGCACTGAATGTTCGTGCAGGTGTGGCTGAGCTGGATGATCTGAATGCACTGCTCGACACTGCTGGGCTTGGCGTGGCAGCCAGGAAGAAAACACGCACCGTACTGAATCGGCTCTGGCTGGAGCCACGCGCCGAATTGGTGGATTACGCGGATCGCGGCGTGGCCATCCACAAGGCTCAGCCGGGCATTCCGGTCGCCGCGCTGTGCTGGGGGATGGCGATGGCGACGTACCCGTTCTTTGGCAAGGTGGCCGAGTTGGTGGGCCGTCTGTCCGCCATCCAGGGTGACTGCGCGTCCGCAGAAGTGCATCGGCGCATGAGTGAAATCTACGGTGAACGTGAAGGCACCCGGCGCATGACCAATATGGTCATCCAGAGTTTGGCGAGCTGGGGCGCGGTCGAGCGGATCGAGAAAGGCAGGCGGGTCACTCGCCTGCCACAGGAACGCATCGACAGCGATGCGCTTACCGTCTGGTTGATCGAAGCGGCTGTCCGTTACGCCCGCAAGCCTGTACCTGCGGCTGGTCTGCAGTCGCTGCCCGTGCTGTTTCCATTCAACCTGATGCGGCCTTTGGCGTACCTGGTGTCGAACAGCCCGAGCTTCAACCTTCGGTCGGAAGGGCCGAGCAACCAACTGGTTGCGTTGAGAGAAGGCTGAACGCCCGACAGAGACCTGTCAGGCGTGTGTTCTGGTGGTGGAGCAGGGGGCAGATTACAAACTCGCCTATTGAAGGATAGCGGAGAGCTTGGGACTGGTGAGCAAAAGAGAGGCTGGTTTTGTTGTCTCGTGAGTCTATAATCGCGTCATGCAGAGGTACGACCTACCGCACCCAGGCAGCCTCCTCAAGGAAGACGTGCTACCTGCGCTAGATGTTACTGCGACCGAAGCCGCCGCACATTTGGGAGTGTCGCGCGTGCAGTTTTCCCGCTTCATCAATGGGCGTGCGGGTGTAACGCCTGAACTTGCACTGCGGCTGGCTAAATGGATACCGGCACCGACGGCCATCATGTGGTTGCAGATGCAGGCGGATTAGTACGGTATACAGGCTCGCGGCGAGTGGCGATATTCCAGCGTTCAAGCTGGGCGGGGCTTGGCGGTTTTCGCGTAGCGACATCCAAAATTGGATCCGACAGCAAACGACTGGTAGCCCCGTACACGTTGCCAGCAAGGTATCAAAAAAAGAGAATGGCGGTGGGGGTAAGGGCGATGAGTTACTACAGCGATGAACAGCTCGAAGCCATGATGGTCGATACCGAGTCGGATCGTGTGGAACGCAAACAATCATTCAAGGGGGATGCACCTGCGAAGGCTCGTGAGGCTGTTTGTGCGTTTGCCAACGACCTTGCCGGACACGGCGTGCCGGGCGTGGTGTTTGTTGGGGTGCATGATAATGGAACGCCCATGCCGGATTTTGAAGTCAGCGACGAGTTGCTCCGGCAGTTGGCGGACATCAAGACTGACGGCAATATCGTGCCCCCGCCGACCTTGCTGGTAGAGAAGCGTCAGTTGCAGGGTAACGAAGTGGCCGTGATCACCGTCTGGTCCTGCGATACTCCGCCCGTACGCTACAAGGGCCGCATCCATGTGCGTTGGGGGCCGCGACGCGGGCTGGCTACCGCGCAGGACGAACGTATCCTGAATGAGCGGCGGCGTCACCAGGATCGTCCGTTCGATGTGCAGCCCATGCGGGACGCGGAGCTGACGGATCTCGATCGGCTGCGCTTTGAGCAGGAGTATCTGCCCGCGCTGGTCGCACGCGACGTGCTGGAGGCCAATGAGCGCAGCTACGAGCAGAAGCTGGCTGCCACGAAGATGGTGCTGAGCGACAAAGAACCGACGCCGACCGTTCTCGGCTTACTGGTTATTGGCAAACTGCCATCCGATTGGCTACCCGGCGCCTACGCTCAGTTCCTGCGGCTGGCGGGCAACGACCTCACCGCATCCGTGTTGGATGAAGAACCCATCCATGGCACGGTCGCCGATCAGATTCGACGTCTGGAGGAAAAGCTTTCCGCCCACAACCAGCGCAGGGTGCGGTTCAGTGACGTCGATACCGAGGATCGCCGTGAAGCCTACCCGCTGGATGCGCTGCGCCAGCTCGTACGCAATGCCCTCATGCACCGCAGCTACGAGGCAACCAATACGCCGGTGCGGGTTTACTGGTTTGATGATCGCATCGAAATTCACAATCCAGGAGGTCCGTTTGGCAGCGTCACACCAGAAAACTTTGGTCAACCCGGCATCACCGACTACCGCAACCCGAATCTGGCCGAAGCATTGCGGGCGCTGGGTTATGTACAGCGTTTTGGCGCCGGTATCGCCATTGCACGCAAAGCGCTGGGCCAGCGGCTGCAGTTTGAGGTGCAAGCGGGTGTGGTTGCAGCAATCATCCAGGGGAAGCCTTCATGACAGCCCACATCGCGTTTTTCAATAACAAGGGTGGCGTGGGCAAGACTTCGCTGGTCTATCACTGTGCTTTCATGTTTGCGGAACAAGGTTTTCGGGTGTTGGCGGTAGATCTTGATCCGCAATCCAACCTGTCCATCATGGCGTTGGACGAATCTCGACTTGAAGCACTGTGGCCGGATAATGAGCATCCGCTCACGACTTATGGTGCGGTTGCGCCGTTGTTTGATGGTACGGGAGACGTGAGTTCAGCGCATATCGAGCCATTAAGCAATCGCTTGGGATTGCTCGTCGGTGATCTTGCCTTATCCCGCATCGAGGATGATTTGTCTACGGAATGGCCGCGTTGCCTGGAAGGGCGTGAACGTGCGTTTCGCGTCACGACTGCTTTCTGGCGTGTGATTGAAGAGGCGGCAAGGCGACACCAAGCTGATGTGGTGCTGCTCGATGTGGGACCAAACTTGGGGGCCATCAATCGCGCAGCACTGGTGGCATCCAGCCATGTGGTGATGCCTGTGGCGCCCGATCTTTTTTCATTGCAAGGTTTGAAGAATCTTGGGCCAGTCCTGCGCAAGTGGCGCAGCACATGGGTTGCGGCGCTTCAGCAGGCTCCTCGCGCCTTGGGCGCCATGCCGCAGGGGGAAATGGCTCCCGTTGGGTATGTATTGATGCAACATGCCGAGCGTCTGGGGCGGCCAACAAAAGCGTATGCCAAATGGCAGAAGAGGCTGCCAATTGCCTACCGGAAAAGCGTCCTGAATATTGCATCTGAAGACTTGCTGGCGAGTGATCAGAATCAGATCCAACGGATTAAACACTATCGCAGTCTGATGCCAATGGCGATGGAGGCGCGCAAACCCATGTTCAGCTTGCGCAGTGCCGATGGGGCCATCGGTGCTCACCAGACGAACGTGCAGCAATGTTATGACGATTTTTCAGCGCTGGTCGATGCAATTGCGGATCGCACAGGAATCAAGGAGGCAGTTTGACGACGGTAAGCAGGTTTGTCCGAACACATGGCGGGACTTGCACCCACAGGTGTGCGCCCATGCCGGGCGTACCAGACAAAACGCCCGACCAAGAGTGGTCAGGCGTGTGTTCTGGTGGAGACGAGGAGGATCGAACTCCCGACCTTCGCATTGCGAACGCGACGCTCTCCCAGCTGAGCTACGTCCCCGAAAGACGCGTATTCTAGCACATGTAAGGCTTCAGTTTGCCGCTTTTGGCAGGCGGCCCATGAGATAGAACTCGTCATTGGCGCGCATCGACATGAAGTTCACCATGCGGTTGCTCAGCCCAAAGAATGCGGCGATGGCCGCGATATCCCAGATGTCTTCGTCGCTGAAGCCATGCGGGTACAGGGCCTGGTAGTCTGCTTCTTCGATTTCGCGCGCATTCAGCGAAATTTTCAGGGCAAAATCCAGCATGGCCCGCTCGCGTGGATTGATATCGGCCTTGCGATGGTTGATCGCCACCTGGTCGGCAATCAATGGGTTGCGTGCCCTGATGCGCAAAATGGCGCCATGCGCAAGCACGCAGTATTGGCAGTCATTGGCCCCGGAGGTCGCCACGACGATCATCTCGCGCTCGGCCGGCGTCAGGCCGCTGTCTTTTTCCATGAGGGCGTCATGGTATGCAAAGAAGGCGCGAAACTCCGCCGGGCGATGGGCCATGGCCAGGAACACGTTCGGGATGAAACCGGCCTTTTCCTGGACCGCCTGGATGCGCTCACGAATGTCGGCAGGCAGGTCCTCGACCCGGGGAATGGGGTAACGGCTGATGGGCGGCTGGCTCATGTGGTGTCCTGTCGGTTGGAAGGCTGGCAGCAATGGGATGTAAAGGTCAACGCTGGCGGCAATGGCCTGCAAAGGTCAACCTTAGCATACAGTTGTAGCCGGATTTTGGTGCGATACTGTGATTCTGCTCCCGTCGTTTCCGGCATCAGGGCCAGGGCCCGCAGTGCCGTGATCGATCGCAGCAGCCGATCAATTGCAGCAGCCGATCAATCGCAGCATGTCTTCAGGGGATGTCTCATGGCAGAATCGTTGGAACGTGGGCGTACGCGGGTACGTGGCTTCGCCGACCCGGAAATGGACTATCAGCTCATGCGTCAGTTGGGCGCCACGCGCTATGGCGGGGCCTCCGTGGGTGAGTGCCTGGCGCTGGCGGCGCGCATCACGGATGCCGATCCGGCGTCCTGGGTGCAGGTGTTTGCTGCGGCGGGGCGCCGCCAAGAGGCCGATGCCGATGCACGTGCGGCCAGGGGGCATGCCATCAGTGCGCGTGATCAGTATCTGGTGGCCTGTAATCTGTACCGGGCTGCCGAATACTATGCCTCGATTCAGGATCCGGAGCACGCCGTATTGGGTCTGGCCAGCCGGCGCTGTTTCCTCACGGCCATGCATCAGGGTGGCCTGGCGTGCGAAGAATGGTGGTTCTCTCTGGATGATCAACGCCTGCCGGCCTATTATGTGCGCGCACCGCGCAACGGGTCTGCCCAGGGGCCAGGGCATGTGCTGGCCATCGTCAGTGGTTACGATGGCACGCTCGAAGAGTCGTGGTTGATGTATGGGGCACCCGCCAGCGAACGTGGCCATGATGTTCTGCTGTTTTCCGGCCCGGGGCAGATGGATGCCTGGCGCTTCAATGCACAGAGCCACTTCCGCCCTGATTTCGAGCACATTGGCCGTGCCGTGGTCGATCGGGTTCTGGCCTTGCCGGGCATGCAGGCCAGCCGGCTGGCTCTGATGGGCATCAGCTTCGGGGGCTATTTTGCAACGCGTATCGCAGCGCACGAGCCCCGTCTCGGGGCGCTGATCGCCAATTCTCCCATCATCGACCTGCATGCCTACATGACCTCGTTCACGGGGCTCGACCCCGCCGAACTGTCCGATGACGAGGATTTCGGCCCGGACGACCTGCCGCACATCCCCGATCATGTCATGGATGCCCAGAAACGCGCCATGAGCGCCAACATCATGCTGCGCATGGGGCAGGCTTCATTTCGCGATACCTATCGCTACCTGAAGCAGTTTCGCGTCGAAGATTCCGATCTCGCGCGTATCACATGCCCCTGCCTGGCGCTCGTGGGCGAGGGTGAGGGGGCCGCCCCGCAGCAGCAGGCCGGGCATTTCGTGGCGCATGTCGGCGGGCCTGCGACACCGCATGTATTCACCGCCGAACAAGGCGCCGATGGCCATTGCCAGAATGCCAACCCGGGTTTCTCGGCCGCTGTATCGATGGATTGGCTGGAGGAAACGCTGGGTTGAGTGGCTCATTGGCTGGGTTGAGTGGCTCATGGCCATCCAGGGTGGGGGTGGCCGTGGCCTCGTGCGGTCACGGTCGCGTACGACCACGGCCTCGTGCAGCCGAGGCCTTGTACGGCCGCAGCCCGGTGTGGCCGTGGCCTCGTACGGCCAGCGGCCCGTGCGGCCGCGGCGGCCAGTGACGATATAATGCCCGATTGCCGTTATTTTCAGGATCACCCGGAAAATCCCCATGAGTTCAACGATTCTAGAAAGCCTGCCTGTTGGCCAGAAGGTGGGCATTGCCTTTTCAGGTGGGCTCGATACCAGTGCTGCCTTGCTGTGGATGAAGAACAAGGGCGCCTTGCCCTACGCCTACACGGCCAATCTCGGCCAGCCCGATGAATCCGATTACGACGAGATTCCACGCAAGGCCCTGCATTATGGGGCCCAGGGGGCCCGTCTGGTCGACTGCCGTGCGCAACTGGTGGCCGAAGGGGTGGCCGCCTTGCAATGCAATGCATTTCATGTGTCCACCGGCGGGGTCACGTATTTCAATACCACGCCCATAGGGCGGGCCGTCACCGGCACCATGCTCGTGGCCGCCATGCAGGAAGACGACGTCCATATCTGGGGCGACGGCAGTACGTTCAAGGGCAACGACATCGAGCGCTTCTATCGCTATGGCCTGCTCACCAATCCAGCGCTCAAGGTCTACAAGCCGTGGCTCGATCAGCAGTTCATCGATGAACTGGGCGGGCGGGCCGAAATGTCGCAATACATGGTCGAAAACGGCTTTGACTACAAGATGTCGGCTGAAAAAGCCTATTCCACCGATTCGAACATGCTCGGTGCCACGCACGAGGCCAAGGATCTCGAGCACCTGGATTCAGGCATGCACATCGTGCAGCCCATCATGGGGGTGGCCTTCTGGAAGCCCGAAATCGAAGTGGCAGCCGAAGAAGTCACCGTAGGCTTCCAGGAAGGCCGTCCGGTGGCCCTGAACGGTGTCGAATATGCCGATCTGGTCGAGCTCATGCTCGAGGCCAACCGCATTGGCGGGCGCCATGGTCTGGGGATGAGCGACCAGATCGAGAATCGCATCATCGAGGCCAAGAGTCGCGGCATCTATGAAGCGCCCGGCATGGCACTGTTGCACATCGCCTACGAGCGGCTGGTCACCGGCATCCACAATGAAGACACGATCGAACAGTACCGCATCAATGGGCTGCGCCTGGGGCGCCTGCTCTACCAGGGCCGCTGGTTCGATCCACAGGCCATCATGCTGCGCGAAACGGCGCAGCGCTGGGTGGCTCGGGCCATCAGTGGCGAGGTGGTGCTCGAACTGCGCCGGGGCAATGACTACTCTCTTCTGGATACGCGCTCACCCAACCTGACGTATCATCCCGAGCGCCTCACGATGGAGAAGGGGGCGTCCACGTTCTCGCCGCGCGACCGCATCGGGCAGCTCACGATGCGCAATCTGGATATTGTCGATACGCGCGACAAGCTCTTTACCTATACGCAGGTAGGGCTGCTCAGCAAGGCCGATGCGGGGGGCATTCCTCGTCTGGAAGACGACACCAACCCCTGATCCCTGATGGCGTCGCGCTCGGGGCGGTTCAGCCAGGCGTCGGCAGGGCGGTTCAGCCAGGGCCGACGGGGCCGTTCAGCCCGCGCCGGCAGGGCGGGCGCGGGGCGGTTCAGCCAGCGCCGGCGCTGCGTTTCGGCAACGGACGCGCCGCCTCGGCCGGGCTGCCGGCCGTCGGGCCATCGGCATCCTCGGGCAGTGCGGCATTGTCGGTAGTCTGCAACTGGTTGCTTTCTGCAAAATCACATGCAAATTTCCAGGCCAGGGGTTCGATATCGCGCAGCCGATGATCGACCACCACGCAGGGCAAACCATCCAGGGTACGGGGAAACGCATACGGCGAATAGGACAGCGGGTTGTACAACGAACCCGCAGGCCGGAACCGGGACAGCACCCCGGCCAGGCGCTCGGCCCAGTCGCTTGGGCGGAAGCGTTGACCCTGAAGGGTCTTGCCGTGGATGATGAAATGATGTGAGGGCTGGGGCATACGGGTTCCATGGCTGGGGCAGGCCCGATGTGAACGGGGGCCGCCTGCCCACGTGGCGCATTGTATCCGATTGGCGTTTTGCGCGGACCCAGGGTGCAGGGTAAGATGCTGTTTTTGCTTCGAGTGTCTCATGCCTGCTGCCCAAGACCCTGGCCCGCTGCGCCATTTCCTGCAATTGCGTGACTTCTCTGCCAAAGAGATCCTGTACGTCATCGAGCGGGCCCGTCTCATCAAAGACAAGTTCAAGCGCTACCAGCCACACCACACGCTGCACGATCGCAATCTTGCCATGGTGTTCGAAAAGGCAAGCACCCGTACCCGGGTGTCGTTCGAGGCCGGCATGTATCAGTTGGGCGGGTCCGTCATTTACCTGACGACCGAAGGCTCACAACTGGGCCGTGCCGAGCCGATCGAGGACACGGCGCGTGTCATTTCCCGCATGGTCGATCTGGTCATGATCCGCACCTTCGAGCAGACCCGTATCGAGCGCTTTGCCGCGCATTCCAGGGTGCCGGTCATCAATGGCCTCACCAATGAGTATCATCCGTGCCAGATTCTGGCCGACGTGCTCACGTTCGTCGAACATTGTGGTGCCATTGCCGGCAAGACGGTCGCCTGGATCGGTGATGCCAACAACATGGCCTATACCTGGCTCCAGGCCGCAGAACTGCTGGGCTTCACCCTGCACGTGTCGGGCCCGCCGGGCTACAGGCTCGATCCACTGCGCGCAGGGGATGTCGGCCCGGCCACGCTGCGTGAATTCGATGACCCGCTCGAGGCCTGCAAGGATGCAGATCTGGTCACGACCGACGTCTGGACCAGCATGGGCTACGAGGCCGAAAATGAGACGCGTCGGCGCGCTTTTGCCGATTGGTGCGTCGATGCGCGCATGATGAAGGCGGCGCGCCCCGAGGCCTTGTTCATGCATTGTCTGCCGGCCCACCGGGGCGAGGAAGTCAGCGCCGATGTCATCGACGGGCCCCAGAGCGTGGTCTGGGACGAGGCCGAAAATCGGCTGCATGCGCAGAAAGCGCTCATGGAGTTCCTGTTGCTGGGCTGGCAGCAGGCATGAAAAAGGTGCCGTATGGCACCCTTTGACCCCGCGGAAAGCAGCAGGTGTGGCTCAGGCCATGGTCTTGATGGCGGCCGACAGGCGGCTTTTGTGCCGTGCAGCCTTATTCTTGTGGATGATGTTCTTGTCTGCCACGCGGTCGATCACGCTGGTGGTCTTCTGGAAGACTTCGTTGGCGGCGGCCTGATCGCCTTTTTCGATGGCCTGGCGGACACGCTTGATGGCCGTGCGCATCATCGAGCGCATGCTGGCATTGTGTTTGTTCAGGGCGACCGCCTGGCGGGCGCGTTTGCGTGCTTGTGCAGAGTTGGCCATGGGTGTGTGACTATGTCCGGGGTGGGTGAAATAAAACCAGCATTCTATGCTATACGGGCTTGCGTGTAAAGTCGCGCAGCCTGAACCCGCAGGTGATGAGCAGGGCAAAATAAATCAGCGCCGCGGCCACCACCACAAGCAGCAGCCAGGCTGCCCGGTGCAGGGGCGTCGCGCCCAGGGCGATCCAGTCGAACTGTGTCTGCACCCACAGCAGGAAACCCACCATGGCCAGCAATGCCGGCAGCATGCGCAACATGAACCGGGGCCAGCCAGCCTGAGGCTGGTACAGCTTGCGCCGGCGCAGCAGGACCACCAGGCTCAGCGCATTGACGCTGGCGCCCAGACCGATCGACAGCGCGAGCCCGGCGTGTGCCAGCCAGGGAACGAACGCCAGATTCATCAATTGGGTGAAGATCAGCACGAATATGGCAATGCGCACGGGCGTGCGGATATCCTGCTTGGCATAAAAGCCGGGGGCCAGGATCTTGATCGCGAGCAATCCCAGCAAACCGACTGCGTAGGCCATGACGGCCACCCGCGTCTGGGCCACGTCCGTTGCCGTGAAGGCGCCGTAGTTGAACAGGGTGGCCACCAATCCGTCTGCGAGCAAGGCGAGCCCCAGGGCAGCGGGTATGCCCAGCAGCAGCACCAGGCGCAGCCCCCAGTCGAGCAAGGCGTTGTAGGCGTCGTGATCCTGCCGGGCATGGGCGGCGGACAAGGTCGGCAGCAGCACGGTGCCCAGAGCCACGCCCAGCAGAGCGGTGGGAAACTCCATCAGGCGGTCGGCAAACGAGAGCCAGGTGACGCTGCCCGGTGCCAGCCAGGTGGCAATATTTGTATTGATCAGCAGCGACAGCTGCGCAACCGAGACCCCGAGGATGGCCGGAACCATCTGCCGCATGATGCGGTGCACGGTGCTGTCGCGCCAGGCCTCGAGAATGCCGACCGGACGCGGCAGCAGGCCCAGCCTGGCCAGTGCGGCCCATTGCACGCCGAACTGCAGCAGCCCGCCCACGATGACGCCGATGGCGAGTGCGTGAATCGGCTGCTCGACGTGTTGCGCGAGCAGCAGACTGGTCGCCATCATCGATATGTTCAGCAGCACCGGTGTCAGGGCGGGTACCGCAAAGCGGCTGAAGGTGTTCAGGACGCCGGATGCGAAGGCCACCAATGACATGCAGATGATGTACGGGAACATCAACCGGGTCATCCAGATGGCCTCGCTGAATTCTTCAGCGCGGCTGGCTTCGCGCAGGCCGGTGGCAATGGCCGTTACCACCCACGGCGCAGCCAGCATGCCGGCCAGCGTCACCGCACACAGGGTCAGGAACAGCAATACGGCGACGCGGTCAAGCAGTCGATGCAGGGCCTGGCGGCTGCCGCGTGCGTGGACTTCACCCAGGATGGGTACGAAGGCCTGGGAAAATGCACCCTCGGCAAACAGCCGGCGCAACAGGTTGGGGATGCGGAATGCGACCCAGAAAGCGTCCGTGATGGCCCCCGCGCCGAAGAGGCTGGCGATGATCACATCGCGCAGCATGCCACTGATGCGGGAAACGAAAGTCAGGCTGCTGACCGTGGCAGCCGAGCGCAGCAGCCCCATCGGGACCTATTTGGGGGCCATGCGGATGGCGCCATCGAGACGGATGGTTTCCCCGTTGAGCATGTCGTTGTCGAAGATGGACAGTACGAGCCTGGCGTAGTCTTCGGGGCGGCCAAGGCGCGAGGGAAAAGGCACGCTGGCAGCCAGCGAATCCTGAACCTCCTGGGGCATGTTGAACAGCATGGGCGTGCCGAAGATGCCCGGTGCGATGGTCATGCAGCGAATGCCACTGCGCGACAGGTCGCGGGCGATCGCCAATGTCATGCCCACCACGCCGGCCTTGGAGGCGGAATAGGCGCTTTGGCCGATCTGGCCATCGTAGGCAGCGACCGATGCGGTGTTGATCAGCACACCGCGCTCGCCTGTGGCCTGTGGCTCGTTGCCGGTCATGGCCTGTGCCGCCAGGCGGGACATGTTGAATGTACCGATGAGATTGATGTCGATCACGCGTCGAAAGAGGGTGAGATCGTGCGCGCCCTGTTTGCCCACGATGCGGGCGGCCGGCGCGATCCCGGCACAATTGACCAGGCCACGCAGGGTCCCCAGGGCCGCGGCGGCTTCGACCGCCTTGCTCGCGTCGGCTTCGGATGTGACGTCACAGTGCACGTAAGTCTGACCAAGTTCGCTGGCCAGGGCCTGGCCTGCCTCGTCCTGCACATCGGCCAGTACGACGCGGGCACCCTGTGCCACGAGGGCTCGGGCGGTACCGGCGCCCAGGCCGGATGCGCCTCCGGTGACCAGTATGACTTGATTCTTGATATCCATGGATTTTGACTCCTGTGTCAGGCGGATTGGCGGGGGCGCAGGATGGCGAAAATGCGCGAGCGGATTTCGTCCACGCTGCCGACCCCGGAGATTCTTGCGTAATGGGGCGCTTCGTTGGCGCCGGATGCGGCCCATCCGGAATAATAGTCAACCAGCGGGCGGGTCTGTTCGCGGTAGACCGAGAGGCGGTGACGCACGGTGTCTTCACGGTCATCATCGCGCTGGATGAGCGGCTCGCCGGTTTCGTCGTCCTGGCCCTCGATGCGCGGTGGGTTGAACCGGGTGTGATAGGTCCGGCCACTGGGCAGATGCACGCGACGCCCGCTCATGCGCTCGATGATGTCGTCTTCGGGGACGGCGATTTCGATCACGTAGTCCAGGGTGATGCCCGCCGCTTTCAGGGCATCGGCCTGCGGAATCGTACGCGGAAAGCCATCGAACAGGTAGCCTGCCTGGCAGTCGGGCTGCTGCAGGCGATCCCGCACCAGACCGATGATGAGGTCATCGGACACCAGTGCACCGCTATCCATCACGGCCTTGGCCTTCAGCCCCAGGGGCGTTCCGGCCTTCACCGCGGCTCGCAGCATGTCGCCTGTGGAAATCTGCGGGATGCCGAAGGCCTCGGTGATGAAGCTTGCCTGAGTACCCTTGCCGGCGCCGGGGGGGCCGAGCAGAATCAAACGCATGATGTCCTCCGTTGGGGTCGAATCAAGTGCCCGATTATGCCGCATTGCAACAAATTGTGCATGATTTTTTGTGCGGCTGCCCGGGCGCCGGGTGAGCGGGGCCACTGGCTCAGCCAGGTGGCGCGGTGACTGCTTGAGCAAGAATTTTGCGTACGCGCTCGAGATCTTCGGCGGTATCGATCCCGGGGGTGGGCGGGTGTTTGACCGTATGCACCAGTATCGTGTGGCCCTGTTCGAGGGCGCGCAGTTGCTCGAGCGATTCGAACTGCTCGAGCTGGCCGGCGGGCAAGCCGGGAAACTGCCGCAGAAAGCCGGCACGGTACGCATACAGCCCGATATGATGCCAGGCGGGCAGGCCGCTGGCCAGGCACTTGCGGCCATCGGCCAGTGCGTCGCGTGCCCAGGGGATTGGGGCGCGTGAAAAATACAGGGCGCGTGCGCCCGCGCCACAGACCACCTTGACGACATTCGGGTTGAACAGGGCTTCGGCATCGGCGATCGGTGCGGCACAGGTTGCCATGGCGGCCTCGGTGTGCCGCGCGAGCAATTGCGCCACTGCGTCGATGAGGGTGGGTTCGATCAGGGGTTCATCGCCCTGGACGTTGACGACGATGTCGCCATCGGGCAGACGCAGCCGCCGGGTGACCTCGGCGAGCCGGTCGGTGCCGGTTGCATGATCCGGCCGGGTGAGCATGCACTCGATGTGGTGCGCCTGCACCGTCTGCTGGATGGTCGGGTCATCGGTTGCCACCAGCACCCGTCGGGCCTGTGATCGCGCCGCCTGCCGGGCTGTACGCACGACCATGGGCAGACCGCCGAGATCCAGCAGGGGCTTTCCCGGCAGGCGCGTGGACGCGGCCCGCGCCGGGATCACGACCAGAAAGTTCATGCGGGTGTATCGGGTTCGGCCTGCAGTGACCGGGCCTGTTGTGGCAGCAGGATGGGCACGCCGTCCTGGATGGGGTAGGCCAGATGTTCGGCACCGCAGACCAGTTCGTCGTGTCCGCGGTCATGACGCAATGGCCCCTTGCACGATGGGCAAACGAGAATCTGCAGCAGGCGGGTTTCCATGGTGGGCAATGGGGCGCCATGACGGCGCATCAAAGGGCAAAACCCCTATTCTAATGCCTGCGCATCGGGTTGTGGGCGCGGCTTGCCCGCCGCGATCCGATCGAGCCGGGCGAGTACATCCGCCATCCAGGCGGCGGGTGCAAAGGCCGGCTGCGCGTGTATGACCCACAGACGTTCGTCGTATGGCGGCCGACATTTGATGGCGTCCTTGGTGGTCAGCAGGATGGGGCCTGGCGGTAGCCGCGCCAGGTCTGCGCCGGAGAGCAAGCCGTGGTCGGGTGGCGCCAGTGTGTCCTGCAAGACCAGCCCCTGGCCCCGCAACATGGAAAAGAAGCGCTGTGGCTGGCCGATGCCCGCCACGGCGCTGACGGCCTGCCCCGAGTATTGCTCGCGCCACACGGCCCACGATTGCTTGAGGCCGCTGCCCAGATGCTCTGCGCATGCGGCACGCAAGTGCATGTTCACACGCCTGCAGGTGTGCTCGTGGCCCGCGGCTGGGTCCGCGGACTCATGGCCTGGTGCACGCTGGTCTGTGGATGCGCCCTGATCTGGCGCAGGCTGGTGTCCGCGCGCATCATGGCCTGGCGCACGCTGGTTTGCGCACGCATCCTGATCTGGTGCGCGCTGGTGTATGGATGCGCCCTGGGCTGGCGGGGCGGTCAGGTGCGTGACGAGCCAGTCGGCCTGCAGCCGCCGCGTCGCCGGTTCGCGCAGGGGGCCGGCGGGCAGGAGCCGCCCATTGCCGACACCACGTGCATCCTGCACGATGATTTCGACGTCGCGCGCCAGGGCGCGATGCTGCAGCCCGTCGTCTGCAATCAGGACGTCCACCTCGGGGCAGGCCGCCAGCAAGGCCTGTGCAGCCAGGGCCCGGCGTGGATGCACGGCGACCGGGACCCGAGTGGCGGCGTGCAGCAGCGCGGGCTCATCGCCAAGCCAGTGGCTGTCCTGCGCATCTATGCTGAGATGGGGGCGGGCGCCGATTCGAGTGCCATAGCCGCGGCTGATCAGGCCCGGGTGTCGGCCCTGGCTTTGCAAATAGGCACACAGGGCCTGTGCCAGCGGCGTCTTGCCGGTACCGCCCACCAGAATGTTGCCGATGACGATGACGGGAACAGGCGCGCGCCAGGCCCTGCGGGACTGGCGCCGCAGGTGTATGCCGGACAGCCAGCCATACAGGAAGGACAGGGGCAGCAGCAAGGTGCTGACCGGACCGCGCGTGCTCCAGATGCGGTGCAGGATGTCTTCTGCACGTTTCACGGCCGGGTCTGGGTGAGGAACTGGATGCGTTCGACATGCGCAAGCCTGGCGGCCTCGAGGGCGCGCACGACTGCGGCATGGCGGGTCTGGGCATCGGCGGCCACGCGCAAGGTGGCATCCGGATGCTCTGCGAGCGCGCTCTGCAGATGCTGGGCCAGGTCTTCGTCCGAGCGGATGTCGAGCGCATGGCCACCCAGTGCATACAGGCCCTCCGGGCTGATGTCGAGCTGGACGATCGTGGCGTTGTCGATGGCTTCGGCCTGGGCCTGGGGCAGGGCGATCCGCAGCTGGGTCTGGCGTGAAAACGACGTGGTGGCCGCCAGGAAAATCAGTATCACCAGCAGGACGTCGATCAGGGGGATCAGGTTGATCTCCGGAGAATCGTGGCTTTCGCGATGGCTGAAGTTCATGGCGTGGCACGTCGGCTGATCAGCCGGTTCAGGGTTTCGGCCTCGCGTTCCATCGTGTGCAGGAAGTATTCGACCCGTGAACGGAAGTACCGATGGAATGCCAGGGCCGGAATGGCGATGAGGATCCCGAAACCGGTGTTGTAGAGCGCAATGGAGATGCCGCGTGCCAGTTGGCTGGGATCGCCGCCTGACGGGTCATAGGAACCAAAGATCTCTATCATGCCGACCACTGTGCCGAACAAGCCCAGCAAGGGCGCAATGACGGACAAGGTGGCCAGTGCAGGCAGATACCGGTTGAGCCGCCAGGAGACATCGCGGCCCACGGACTCGATGGCCGACAGGCGCCAGGCGTCGTCCTGATGGCGTTGTGCGGCGACTTCGGCGAGGATGCGGCCCATGGGGCTGCCCCGCGCAAGACGCAGGATGGTGTCGGGTTCATCCTGCTGACGGCGCACGAGTTCGAGCACTTGCTCGGGCAGGCCCGATGGCATGATCTGGCCGGTGCGCAGGGCGACGAAACGTTCGATGATGATGGCCAGGGTGATGACTGAACAGGCCACCAGCAGCCAGATCGGCCAGCCGGCCTGTTCGATGATATCGAGCACCTTGAGTGTCCTTGTGATCGGCGCCGTCCAACGGCGTACGCGCCCATTTTAAAGGCACCGCGCGCGCCTGTGTCAGGCTCGGCACACCGGCGCTGACACGGCAGGATGGCTGGGCGCTGCAAGTATCCACAGATTCTGTGGATAATTCTGTGCACAACCTCCCTGAAAGGCATGATTCAAGCGATCCAATGGTGGATTGGTTATTTATTGAGCATTTTGTGATGTTTTTAACATATTATATAAATCAATAGGTTACATTGCTTTCTTCATGCATTACATGATTATTTGTCCTGACGGGCTTGTGAATCAATGCGTTTGACAAATCTCGATGTTCTGTGGACAGGTTCGCAGGTCCTGACCTGTTGCCTGCGCCCGGAAGGCGGATTTCGGCAAACGGCCCGAGCGCGTGCCGCAGCAGGCCCTGGTGATGAAATACACTGGCCGGCGTGTAGCCCGGAGCGTGCGCCCGGGCCTGGGGTTGGAGCCCGTTGGGTGCGCTGCTCGAAATTGGGTGCGCCGCCCGAAATGCGTTAGACTTGAAGAAGTTCGAACCCCTCAGAAGGAATCATTATGGCTATTGTTCTGCCCGCACTTCCATACGCCATGGATGCACTCGCACCGCATATCTCACAGGAAACACTCGAATACCATTATGGCAAGCACCACCAGGCGTATGTCAACAATCTCAACAAGGCGATCGAAGGCACAGACATGGCCTCGCTCAGCCTGGAAGACATCATTCGCAAGTCCAGCGGCGGCGTGTTCAACAATGCGGCGCAGGTCTGGAATCACACCTTTTACTGGAACAGCCTGTCACCCAAGGGGGGCGGCGAGCCTTCCGGGGCACTGCGCCAGGCCATAGAAACCAAGTGGGGCAGTGTGGATGCCTTCAAGACGGCCTTCAGCCAATCTGCGGCGGGCAACTTCGGCTCGGGCTGGACCTGGCTGGTGAAGAAGCCCGACGGTTCGCTGGATATCGTCAATACCAGCAATGCAGGCACCACTGTCAATACCGACGATACGGCACTGCTGACCTGCGACGTCTGGGAACACGCCTACTACATCGATTACCGCAATGCGCGGCCGACCTACCTGGAAAATTTCTGGAAGCTGGTCAACTGGGAATTCGCCGCTCAGAACCTGGGCTGATGGTCCAAGGATCGCTCGTCGGCCCGCCAGGGGCGACGCACGACGCGGCACCCCGTTCGTGACCCAATGGCCCGTTACGAATGGCTCGCTACGGTTTGACGACGCGGTCGCCCACTTGCACGCCATGGCGTGCAAACCAGCCTTGATTCATTTCGAGGGCCTGCTCGGCCGGTTCGGCCGAGCAGTGGCTGCGGGTGCTCAGGGGCAGCATATCCTGTATGTCGACGATGCGCTGCTCGCGGATGAAGGCGACAGACAGGGGGATGAGGGTGTTCTTCATCCAGAAGCACTGCGTCTCGGCCACCGTGAACTCGAACAGCATGCCCGCGTTCTCGTCCAGATGACGGCGATACATCAGGCCCTGCTGCTGGGTGTAGGGGGTGTCGGCCAGTTCTGCGCGTATGGCGTGTGGCCCCACTTGCAGGGTCAGCTCGGGCAAGGGGTTCTGCAGCATGGCCAGGGCGGCCGCATTGACGCCCGCCAGTGAGATGGCCAGCGCAAATCCTGGCAGGTGGCGGATCATGTGACGCATGTGACCGGTCGTGATTTCGGAAGATCGGGCCATCGGAGGCCTGGCCGGCGGGGTTGTCGCACAGCAAAAGACATCCAGAGCACAAGGGGCTGGCAAACAGCCCCCTGGAGCCTGGATGATTATAGATGAATGAGGAAGGATCCAGATTGGCGGGCTACGCCGTGTTCAGGATGCGGCGTGTTCAGGCAGCCGAGATATTGAGTGCCTGCTTGCCCTTGGGGCCTTGCGCAATTTCGAACATGACCTTCTGGCCTTCCTTCAGGGTTTTGAAACCGTTCATCTGTATGGATGAAAAGTGCGCGAAAAGATCTTCGCCCCCATTATCGGGGGTGATGAAGCCAAAACCCTTGGCATCGTTGAACCATTTGACCGTACCGCTGGTTTTATGCGGGGTTTCGGTGCTTTCGACGGATTCGGACATGCAGACTGCCTCTCGACTATAGTATGGGGTTACGGTACCCGGTTGCCAGCAATGGTTTGCGGGGCACCCAAATCATGCTGAATTCAATATCATTCAGTCAACTATGGAAACCACTAGGTTGGACGTCATGTCGACCGATTTGCAGCTTCCCCAGATCGCCGAACCGGTATCCGTTCGGCTGGCGCCGCCACCCATGTACCAGGTCCTGCTGCTGAACGACGACTACACGCCCATGGATTTCGTCGTCCATGTGCTGCAGGCGGTCTTTCACAAGGGCATGGATGAGGCCGAGCGCATCATGCTGCAAGTGCACCATGATGGTCGCGGTATCTGCGGCATCTACACGCGCGATGTGGCTGCCACACGGGTCGACCGGGTCATACGCATGGCCCGTGCGAGGCAGCACCCGCTTCAATGCCGGATGGAACCCGTGCCGGTTTCCTGAGAAATTCTTGCCGGTTCCCTGAAAATTCCTTCCAGGTGTCCTGAGAATTCCATGCCGGTGCCCTGAGAAATCCATGCCGTGCAAGTGCCGCAAACTGACGGGCGGGTTTTCACTGAAGCCGACGGCGTGCTGTTTTAGTCATAGAATAGAGACAACGGATAGGTTCATCCGCTCCAATGCGATGGAGGAAGCGTGATTTCCGAAGAACTTGAAGTCAGCCTGCACATGGCTTTTGTCGAGGCCCGCGCGGCCCGGCATGAATTCATCACCATAGAACATCTGCTGCTGTCCCTGCTGGACAACGCATCGGCTGCCGAGGTGCTGCGCGCCTGTGGCGCCGACATCGAGCTCCTGCGTCAGGATCTGCGCAAGTTCGTGATCGAGAACACACCGGTGGTGCCCGGTTCGGGTCAGGTCGATACCCAGCCCACGCTTGGGTTTCAGCGCGTCATCCAGCGTGCCATCATGCATGTATCGTCCAGCGGTGCCAACAAGTCTGTCGTCACCGGAGCCAACGTGCTGGTGGCCATGTATGGTGAAAAAGAGTCGCATGCGGTGTATTTTCTGTTGCAGCAGGGCGTGTCGCGTCTGGATGTGGTCAATTATCTGTCCCACGGCATCACCAAAATGCCAGAGGGTTCGTCACCATCGCGCCCGGCGCGCCATGAGCCGCCGGGTGTCGAAGCGCGCGACCAGCAGAAATCGCCACTCGAAACCTATGCAACGGATCTCAATGCCGAAGCCCTCAAGGGGCATATCGATCCGCTCATCGGCCGCGAGGACGAGGTCGATCGCGTCATTCAGATCCTGTGTCGCCGACGCAAGAACAACCCCTTGCTCGTGGGCGAAGCCGGGGTCGGCAAGACCGCCATTGCCGAAGGGCTGGCCTGGCGCATCACCAAGGGCGATGTGCCCGATCTCCTGCTGTCCACGCGTGTCCATGCGCTCGATATGGGCGCACTGCTGGCCGGGACAAAATATCGGGGTGACTTCGAACAGCGGCTCAAACTGGTGTTGAAGGCGCTCAGGGATGATCGCGATGCCGTGCTGTTCATCGACGAGATCCATACCCTGATCGGGGCCGGCTCGGCATCCGGGGGCACCCTCGATGCCTCCAATCTGCTCAAGCCCGCCCTGTCGACCGGGCGTCTCAAATGCATCGGTGCCACCACCTACAATGAATATCGTGGCATTTTCGAGAAAGATCACGCGCTGGCGCGCCGGTTCCAGAAAATCGACGTGCCCGAACCCACGGTTGAACAGACCATCCGTATCCTGCGCGGCCTCAAGGGCCGGTTCGAGGCGCATCACAAGGTTCGGTATTCGGGCGCGGCGCTGTCGGCAGCGGCCGAACTGTCGGCGCGCCACATCAGTGACCGCTTCTTGCCCGACAAGGCCATCGACGTGATCGATGAGGCCGGGGCGGCCCAGCGCCTGCTGCCCAAGTCCAGGCAGAAGAAACTGATCGGCAAGCCCGAGATCCAGGCGACCGTGGCGCGCATTGCCCGCATTCCACCGCAAAGCGTCTCCACCGATGACCGCAATCGCCTGGCCACGCTCGAACGCGATCTCAAGGCTGTGGTGTTTGGCCAGGACAAGGCCATTGCGGCCCTGTCAGCCGCCATCAAGATGGCGCGCTCGGGGCTGGGGCGGCCCGACAGACCCATCGGCAGTTTTCTGTTTTCGGGTCCCACCGGGGTGGGCAAGACCGAAGTCGCACGCCAGCTGGCATTCGTTCTGGGTATCGAACTGTTGCGCTTCGACATGTCCGAGTACATGGAGCGCCACACCGTGTCGCGCCTGATCGGTGCGCCACCGGGTTATGTGGGCTTCGATCAGGGCGGTCTGCTCACCGAGGCCGTCACCAAGCAGCCGCACTGCGTACTGCTGCTCGATGAAATCGAAAAGGCGCATCCGGACGTCTACAATATTCTGCTGCAGGTGATGGATCACGGTACGCTCACCGATAATAACGGCCGCAAGGCCGACTTCCGCAATGTGATCATCATCATGACCACCAACGCCGGGGCCGAAGCACTCAGTCGTCCAGCCATCGGTTTTGCCAGTACTGCGCACGTGGGTGATGAAATGGCCGAGATCAAGCGCCTGTTTGCGCCCGAGTTCCGCAACCGCCTGGATGCCATGATCGGGTTTGCGGCGCTGTCGCGCGAAGTCATCCTGAAAGTGGTCGACAAATTCCTCATGCAACTCGAAGACCAGCTGCATGAAAAGCGGGTCGAAGCCCAGTTCACCCCCGCGCTGCGCGATTATCTGGCCCGCGAGGGCTTTGATCCGGCCATGGGCGCCAGGCCCATGCAACGGCTCATCCAGGACACCATCCGGCGTGCCCTGGCCGATGAGCTCCTGTTCGGGCGCCTGACACAGGGTGGGCAGGTGTGCGTGGATCTCGACAGTAGCGATCAGGTCGTGCTGCGTTTCGATGATTCCAGTGACCAGAGGCATACGGTGCGGGCGCGCCCGGAACCCGAACTCGTCGATTGATGCAGGTCGCAAAGCCGCTCATTGCCTGTCCGCATTGCGACACCCTGCACGTGCGCCTCGATCCGGGGCCGCGTGGCAGGGCTTTCTGCCGCTGCTGCAACAGCGTGCTGTATCGACGGGGCAGGTTGACGCCCGCCCAGTGGATCGCAATGGTCTGGACCTGCCTGATCGTCTTCATCATCGCCCAGTGGTTTTCCATCGGCACGCTGACCCTTCTGGGCCAGACGGTCCAGCTGACCTTCTGGGAGGCACTGCGCCTGGCCTGGGATCGTGGCGCCTACAGTGTTTCCATCATGACCGGGCTCGTGGGTTTCTGGTTTCCCCTGTTGCTGATTGCGCTGACCTTGCGCGTGCTGCATGCCATTGTCCTGAAACGGCAGCCCTTCGGGCAGGGCATTTCCCTGCGGCTCATCCACGCCCTGACGCCCTGGTCCATGGCCACCGTCCTGATTCTTGGGATTCTTGTTTCGATCGTGAAGATGGCCGGTTTGGCCCATCTGCAGGCCGGCCCAGGTCTCATTGGTTTCTTCCTGCTCAGTTTCCTGCTGACCGGAATGGGTCGCTGGAATGCGCACAATCTATGGCGCCATGCCGAGGATGCGGGGCTGGTGCCTGTGTCGGGCCAGCATGGCGTGGGTGCGTGCTGCGAAGCATGTGGCTTCGTTCAGGCCCCGGTCGCCGACCATCGCTGCCGGCGCTGCGATGCGCGGCTGGATTCGGGGCGTCGCGGCAGTCCCGGCGAAGTCTGGGCCTTGTTGCTTGCCGCCGCCATTTTCTACATTCCGGCCAATGTCCTTCCCATGATGGAATTTCAATCGGTCCTGGGCAACAGCAGTCATACGATTCTTGGTGGTGTGGTCGAACTTTGGCAGATGGGGTCGCTGGATCTGGCGGTGATCGTCTTCGTGGCCAGCGTGCTGGTTCCAGTCACCAAGCTGATTGCCCTGGCGTACCTGCTTCTGCGTACCCGGCCGAAAGGCGTGTACGTGCAGCGCATGCGTACGCGGCTCTACGGCGTGGTCGAATTCATTGGCCAGTGGTCCATGCTCGATGTCTTCGTGGTGGTGCTCATGGCGGCCATGGCCAATTTTCCGGGGCTGTCACAGATCGACATCGGGCCGGCTGCCCTGAACTTCGGTGCGGTAGTCGTGCTCACCATGTGGGCCGCCATGCGGTATGATCCGCGGTTGGGCTGGGATCGGCTGCGGGCCGGTACACTGCAAAAAGGAAGGCATGACTGAATCCGATCTGCCGCGGGCGGCAACCCGTGAGGCAGGCGCGCCACAGGCGGGCAGCCTGGAGACGGGCGGGTCCGGAATCCCGGATGAGGTACAGACGCCAAGGATGCGTCCAGGGCGCACGATCCATTGGTCGTGGGTCTGGCTGGTTCCGCTGCTGGCGCTGGCCGTCGGCTTGTCCCTGCTGGCCTCCGTGTGGGTACGCAGCGGGCCGGTGATCACCATCAGCTTCAGTTCCGCGGCCGGCATCGAAGCAGGGCAGACCAAGCTGCGCTACCGCAACGTGGTCGTGGGCGAGGTTTCGGCCGTGCGCGTAGCGCCAGACCGCGAGCATGTGCTGGTCGACGTACAGTTGCAACGCGAAGGCGCCGAATACATCACGCAGAAAGATGCCAAGTTCTGGGTGGTGGAGCCTCGCGTGAGCATCTCGGGCGTGACCGGGCTCGATACCCTGATTTCAGGTGTCTACCTCAGTGTGGATGCACCACTGGCGCTCTCGGATTCAGCGCCCGTGCATCATTTCACAGGCCTGAAATATCCACCCGAGGTCATCAGCGGGCAGCAGGGAACACGCTTTGTTCTGGTCTCCAATACCCTGGGTTCGTTGCGCGTGGGGGCTCGCGTTTTCTATCGCCGCATCGACGTAGGCCGCGTGGTCGCCTACGACATGGCTGACGATGGCCAGTCCGTCCGTCTGCAGATTTTTGTCGAAGCGCCCTATGATGCATACGTAACATCCGATTCGCGCTTCTGGAACGACAGCGGTATCGACATGACCATCTCCGCCAACGGGGTCGAACTGCGCACCAGCGGGCTTTCGGCCATTCTGGACGGCGGCATCTCGTTCGCACCGGCCGATGAAGCCACGACATTCGATGGGGTGGCCTCGCGCGTGCCGGCGCGTCCGGGTACGGAGTTCACGTTGTTTGAGACACGCAAGAAGGCCCTGGCCGAGCCCGACGGCATTCCACTGCCCATAGAAATGCGGTTTGCACAATCCGTGCGCGGCCTGCAGGTGGGCGCTGGGGTCGAGTTCCGCGGCATGCCCATTGGTGAAGTGCTGGACATCGATCTCGAGTACGATGCGCGCCACCGGCGTTTCTATACCCGCGTGCGGGCCAACCTGTACCCCATGCGCTTTGGCCAGCTGTACCCGAAACTGGTGAAGGCCGCCGGCAATGCCAAGAGCGATTCATTGATCGATCCGCTGGTGGAAAACGGTCTGTGCGCCCAATTGAAGACGGCAAACCTGCTCACCGGGATCCAGTACGTGTCCCTCAGCTTCTGCCAGAAGGACGAGATCCCCGCCGAAATCCCCGGGGATGAGCCGCCGATGGCGACCCTGGTGCCCACCATTCCGGGTGAATTCGACCGTCTGCAGCAGCAGATCGGCAGCATCGTCACCAAGTTGGATGCGTTGCCGCTCGAAGACATCGGGCGCAATCTGTCCGACAGCCTGGCTTCGCTCAATGGGCTCTTGGGTACGGTGGATACGAAACTGGTGCCCGAATTGTCCGGTACGCTGGGGGCGGCCCGGCGTTCGCTTGACAAGGTCGGCGGGGCGCTGGGGCCCGATGCGCCCATCATGGGCAGTCTGCATACCACGATGGGCAGCCTGCAGGCCACCATGCAGCAGGTGGGGCAGGCGGCGCGCGCCCTGCGGGTGCTGGCCGATCTTCTGCAGGCCCATCCTGAATCGCTGTTGCGTGGCTTGCCATCTGATACCCTGCGTTGAAAAGAGACCGTATGTCCCCCTGGCCCGTCCTGTTGTCACTTTGCCTGCTGAGCGCCTGCGCTACAGCCCCCACACGCTATTACAGCCTGGCGTCGGTCGACGACAGCGTGCGGGCTGAAGCATCCGCTGCGTCGTCCCGCACAGAGGCATCTGACACCAGGGACGCAGCACGTGGCCTGCGTCTCGAGGTCGTCGAGGTTCCGGCACAAGTCGATCGCCTGCAGCTGGTGGTTCAGGCACCCCGGCGCGATCCGGCCAACGAGGTTCAGGTGCTCAACGAATCGCTCTGGTCGGCAGCCCTCGAGAATCAGCTTCAGGCTGTACTGTCATCGCGCGTCAGTGCCGGCCTGGGCCTGATCGATCTGCAGAAGCTGCCGCTGGCTGCCGACCTTCCGGCGCGCACCATCGAAGTGCGTCTGACACGCTTCGATATGGTTTGGGGCCAGTTTTCGCAGATGACGGCGACCTGGGTGGATCAGGCGCCAGACCGCGATGCGCCATACATCTGCGAGGCCGATATCCAGGTGCCTGCCGGCAGCAGCGTGGCAGAACTGGTGCAGTCACAGCGCCAGGCGACGGGGATCCTGTCCGAGTTGATCATACATACAGCCATGGGGTTAACCACTGCTGTACAAGATTATCCGCTAGTGTCAAAATTCGGTTGTACCTAGACACAATTTACGGTTAACTCTCTGATATGGCCACGGTCACTCTGGGCGTGAAGGTTGATGAATCCTTGCGCGAGCGCCTGCGCAATGTGGCAGCTGACATGGGTTGCACGCCGCACTGGCTGCACAGGCAGGCTCTGCTCAGCTACATCGAATCCATAGAGCGGGGCCATGTGCCCCCCGAGTTGCAGCGCCATGGCCAGGATGACGGCGCCGAACCAGTGCCCGAGCCGGGGTGGCAGCCACCATTCCATGAATTCGCCCAGGAAATCCAGCCCCAGTCGGTGTTGCGGGCGGCCATCACGGCGGCGTATCGGCGCCCCGAACCCGACTGCGTGCGCATGCTGCTCGAACAGGCCGAATCCGGCCATGCCGATGCGGTGCAGGCCCTGGCCAGACGCCTGGTCACTGCGCTGCGCCGCAAGCGCAAGGGGGGTGGGGTCGATGGGCTGATCCAGGAATTCTCCCTGTCCAGCCAAGAGGGCGTGGCCCTGATGTGCCTGGCAGAAGCCCTGTTGCGCATCCCGGACCAGGCCACACGCGATGCGCTGATCCGCGACAAGATCAGCCAGGGCGACTGGCGGGCACACCTGGGCGAATCGCGCTCACTGTTCGTGAATGCCGCCACCTGGGGCCTGCTGGTGACCGGCAAGCTGGTCAGTGTCAACAGCGAACAAAGGCTTTCCCAGGCCCTGACGCGCCTCATCGGCCGGGGTGGCGAACCACTGATCCGGCGTGGGGTGAACATGGCCATGCGCCTCATGGGCGAACAGTTCGTCACGGGGCAGACCATCTCGGCCGCCCTCGCCAACAGTCGCAAATACGAAGACATGGGCTTTCGGTATTCGTACGACATGCTCGGTGAGGCAGCGACCACGGCCCACGACGCCGAACGCTACAGGCAGTCGTACGAACAGGCCATCCATGCCATTGGCAAGGCGGCCCAGGGGCGTGGCATCTACGAAGGGCCGGGCATCTCCATCAAGCTGTCGGCGCTGCATCCGCGCTACGAACGCGCCCAGCGTGATCGCGTCATGGCTGAGTTGCTGCCGCGCCTGGCCGGTCTGGCCGTTCTGGCACGCCAGTACGACATCGGCCTGAACATCGATGCCGAAGAGGCTGACCGCCTCGAACTTTCACTGGACCTGCTCGAGGCGCTGTGCGTCGATGCCCGCCTGGCGGGCTGGGACGGGATCGGGTTCGTGGTCCAGGCCTATCAGAAGCGGGCACCGCAGGTGATCGACTTCATCATCGATCTGGCACGCCGTACCCGGCATCGCATGATGGTTCGGCTGGTCAAGGGCGCCTACTGGGACACCGAAATCAAGCGCGCCCAGGTGGATGGCCTCGAGGGCTATCCGGTCTATACCCGCAAGGTGCACACAGACGTGTCGTACCTGGCCTGTGCCCGGCGCCTGCTGGCCGCACCCGAGGCGGTCTTTCCCCAGTTTGCCACGCACAACGCCCAGACGCTGGCGTCGATCTACCATCTTGCCGGCCAGAATTACTATCCGGGCCAATATGAGTTCCAGTGCCTGCACGGGATGGGTGAGCCGCTGTACGAAGAAGTGGTGGGCCCGGTGTCCAAGGGGCGCCTCAACCGCCCGTGTCGCGTATATGCGCCCGTCGGTACCCACGAGACCCTGCTGGCCTATCTGGTCCGGCGCCTGCTCGAAAATGGCGCCAACACGTCGTTCGTCAATCAGGTCGGTGATGCCGGCATACCTGTCGATGCCCTCATCGAGGATCCAGTGGCCAGGGCGCGTGCCATTCGGCCGGTGGGCGCACCGCACGAACGCATTGCATTGCCCCGCGATCTGTACCGGGCCGGGCAACGCCTCAATTCGCAGGGTCTGGACCTGAGCAGCGAGCATCGTCTGGGCTCGCTGGCCGCCGCCCTGCTGTCCAGTGCAGATCGGTCATGGCGGGCCGCACCAGCCGGACAGACCGGCAACGCAGCGGCACGGCCCGTGCTCAACCCGGCCGATCATCGCGACGTGGTCGGCCACGTGCACGAAGCCGGTGACGGCGATATCCGGCTGGCCCTGCAACAGGCCCAATACGCAGCGCCCATCTGGCAGGCCACAGCGGTCTCCGAACGGGCCCACTGCCTGCGTGCAGCCGCGCAACTGATGGAAGACGAAATGCAGTTGTCGATCGGGCTGATCGTGCGCGAGGCGGGCAAGTCCTACCCGAATGCCATTGCGGAAGTCCGCGAGGCCGTTGATTTCCTGCGCTACTATGCCCGGCAGATCGAAGCCGGTTTCTCGAACGACAGCCATCGTCCGCTGGGGCCCGTGCTGTGCATCAGCCCGTGGAATTTCCCGCTCGCCATCTTCACCGGCCAGATCGGCGCAGCCCTCGCGGCCGGCAATGTGGTGCTGGCCAAGCCGGCCGAGCAGGCCACGCTGATTGCCGCCTACGGGGTCTCGGTGCTGCATCGCGCCGGGGTGCCGGCCGATGTCGTGCAGCTTGTGCCCGGGCAGGGCGAAACCGTGGGCGCAGCGCTGGTCGCGAGCCCGGCGATCCGCGGTGTGCTGTTCACAGGTTCCACCGATGTCGCGCGGCAGATTGCCGCCACCTTGGCAGCCCGCCTGGATGACGCGGGTCATCCCATTCCGTTGATCGCCGAAACCGGCGGCTTGAACGCGATGATCGTCGATTCATCCGCACTGACCGAGCAGGTGGTCTACGATGTGCTCGATTCGGCATTCGATTCTGCCGGGCAGCGCTGTTCCGCCCTGCGCATCCTGTGTGTCCAGGAAGATTGTGCCGATCGTACCCTGGGCATGCTCGGCGGGGCCATGCTCGAGTTGCGGGTCGGGCGCCCGGAGCTTCTGGCCACGGACATCGGCCCGGTGATCGATGCCGAGGCACGCGCCACGATCGAAGCGCACGTGCAGGCCATGCAGGCGGCGGGCCATGAGGTCGTGCGCTATCCGCTCGATCCGGCCCTGGCGCATCTCGGCACCTATGTGGCACCCACCCTGATCTTCATCGATGATGTCGCGCAGGTCGAACGCGAGGTGTTCGGCCCGGTGCTGCACGTGTTGCGCTACGCCCGAGACGATCTGGATGCGTTGATCCAGGCGATCAATGCGCGGGGTTACGGGCTCACGTTCGGCGTGCATACCCGCCTGGATGAAATGGTCCACCACGTCACTGCGCGCGTGCGTGCCGGCAACCTGTATGTCAATCGCAATATCGTCGGCGCCACCGTGGGGGTACAACCCTTCGGAGGCGAGGGGCTTTCGGGCACGGGCCCGAAAGCAGGCGGGCCGCTCTATCTGCATCGCCTGCTGTCCCGCGGCCCGGCCTGGCTGCCCGAGAACGCCCTGGCGCCAGGAGATGAGGGGGTGTCTTTGCCGGGCCCGACAGGGGAGACCAACCACTACCGCCTCAGGCCGCGGGGTACGGTGCTGTGCCATGCATCCAGCGCAAGAGGCGCACAGGCGCAGTTCGAGGCCTGCGCACGCACCGGCAATTCGATGCTGTGGGTGGATCACCCCGGGGTCCGCGCGTGGTGGCATGGGCAGGCCGGGCCAGGCGAGCCCCAATGGGTAGCGGGTGATGCGCTGGATGCGGCGGCCTTCCAGGCGGTGCTTTTCGAGGGTGACAGCGATGCATTGCAGGCCCTGGCGCAGGCCATCGCCGCGCGCCCGGGGCCGATCCTGCCTGTCATTGCCCTCAACCACGATGAACTTGCGGCGGGTGCTGCGTATCCCCTGGAAATGCTGGTGCGCGAGGTGGCTCTGTGTATCAATACGGCCGCGGCAGGCGGCAATGCCACGCTGATGATGGTCGGTTGATACGGGGGGTACGGCCCCTACGACGCCCCGGTGCTGCCAAACCCCCCGGTGCCGCGGCCGGTCGTGGTGTCGAATGCCTCGACCAGGTGCAGATCGACCTGCACCACGGGCTGGAACAGGAGTTGCGCGATGCGCTCGCCGGGCTGCACCGCGTACGCCTGCGTGCCCTCGTTGCTCAGCAGGACCTTGATTTCCCCATGGTAATCGGCATCGATCACGCCGATCCCCTGCGCGACGCGGACGCCATGTTTGAGCGACAGGCCGGATCGTGAAGCCACGATGGCGACCAGCCCGGGATCCATCATGTTCAGTGCCAGCCCGGTGCCGATCGGCAGGCGCTCGCCGGGTTGCAGGATCTCGGGTTCGGCCAGGCAGGCGCGCAGATCCAGGGCCGCAGATCCACTGGTGGCATAGGTGGGCAGCGCGATTTTCCCGTGCAGGAGTGGGTTGACGATGCGGGCCTGGATGAGACGTCGTTGCATGGGGATCCCTACAGAGTCAGGTGGCAGCAGACGGCGCATCCGGCCGGGCTGCGGTGGCTGGCAGCCGGCGGCTGATTTCGTGCACCAGCAGACGTGCGGCCTGCAGTTTTTCGAGGCGCGGCAGGGGGTGCGCACCATGCGCATCGAACAGGACGAGTTCGGTATCCTGGGCGCCCATGGCGTCTTGCGCCAGATTGCCGACGATGACCTCGATGCCCTTGCGCAGGCGCTTGGCCTGGGCATGCTCATGCAGATGTTCGGTCTCGGCTGCGAAACCCAGGCACCAGGGGCCATCTGGCAGTGCAGCCACAGCGGCAAGAATATCGGGATTTTGCACGAACTGCAGTTGTGGTGGCGCGCTGTCTGCTGATTTTTTCATTTTCTGGGCCGACGGGTTGGCCACGCCCCAGTCTGCCACGGCGGCCACTGCCAGGAAAAGGTCGGCTGCGGCCGCATGCCGCATGACCTCGGCATGCATCCGGCGCGCAGAATCAACCTCGATGCGCAGCACGCCATCGGGGCAGGGCAGGCTCACCGGCCCGGAGACCAGAATGACCCGGGCGCCCGCTTCGGCACATGCGCGTGCCAGCGCGTAGCCCATGCGCCCTGATGAACGATTGGTCAGCACGCGCACCGGATCGATGGTCTCGCTGGTCGGGCCGGCCGTGATCAGAACCTGGCGGCCGGCCAGATGTTTGGGCTGGAAGAACGCCACCAGGGCGCGCAGGATCTGGTCGGGTTCCATCATGCGCCCCGAGCCTGTTTCGCCACAGGCCTGCCCGCCTTCGGCCGGGCCGATCAGGTGTACCCCGTCGGCCTGCAATTGCCGGGCATTGCGCTGGGTGGCCGGGTGCACCCACATTTCGTGGTTCATGGCCGGTGCCGCGATCAACGGTACGGTACCGCGCGCTACGCACAGGGTGGTGAGCAGGTTGTCAGCCAGACCGTGCGTGATCCGGGCGAGGAAATCGGTACTGGCCGGCGCCACCAGGATTGCATCGACCCCGCGTGTGAGATTGATGTGCGCCATGCGGTTGGCCATGCGCGCATCCCAGGCATCCACCCAGACCGGGCGGCCCGACAGCGCCTGGAAGGTGGCCTCGGTGATGAACCGGGTGGCCGCCTCGGTCATTACGACATCGACCGTTGCGCCTTCATCCTGCAGGCGTCGCAGCAGTTCGGCCGACTTGTAGCAGGCGATGCCGCCCGTGAGCCCGAGTACGATGCGTTTGCCGGCAAGATCAGGCATGGGGTGGCCTCGGCGTTCTGGGGCGTGCGCGCCGGGTGCGCAGGATTTCTTCGAGGATCAGCAGGGCGGCGCCCACGGTAATGGCGGCATCGGCGACGTTGAACGCGGGAAAATGCCAGCCGTTCCAGTGGAACAGGAAAAAATCGGTCACATAGCCCATGTCGATACGTTCCCAGGCATTGCCGCCGGCCCCGCCGAGGATCAGGGCCAGGGCCATGCAGTGAAGTTTGTCATGGGCATCGCGATAGATCCAGTAGGTGATGAGCAGCATCGCCAGAATGGCGATGGATGGCAACAGCCAGCGGTTTTCGCTGCTCGCGGTGACCAGAAAACCAAACGCGATGCCTTCGTTGTAGCGCAGCGTCAGATCAAAGAACGGCAACAAGGTGACCCGGTCATCATAGCTCAGGTTGCCGACGATCCACGATTTGGTGACCAGATCCACCACAATCACCAGGGCGGACAATGCCAGCCAGCGCAACACCAGCATGCCACGCGTGACGGCCGGGATGCCCGCAGCACGGTCTTCAGGCATGGCGACGGACTTCTCCGGACTGGCCAAGATTCTGGACGCAGCGCGCGCACAGCTCGGGGTGTTCGGCGTTTGCACCGACATCGGGCCGATGGTGCCAGCAGCGCGCACACTTGGCGTGGGTGCTGGCCTGTACGCGGATCCCGAGCGCGCCTGGCTGCGGGTGCGCGGTGCTGCGCGAGACCAGCATCACGAAGCGCAGGTCTTCGCCCAGGGACTGCAGCAGGGCGAAATCCTCGGGCCCGGCGTCATAATCCACCTCTGCTGCGAGCGAGGAACCGATTTCGCCGCGGGCGCGCACCGTCTCGATCTCGCGCATGGTGTCGGCTCGAATCGCTCGCAGACGGGTCCAGCGTGCGGCCAGATCGTCGGCCTCATCGATGACGGGCAGCGCATGGTGCAGTTCGGTGAAAATGGTGCCCATGGCCTGGCCCGGATGCAGGTCGGCCCAGGCCTCTTCGGCGGTGAATGACAGAATCGGCGCCAGCAGTTTCAGCAGGGTATGGGTGATGTGATGCAGGGCGGTCTGGGCCGAGCGTCTCGCAAGACTGTCGGCAGCCGTCGTGTAGAGCCTGTCCTTGAGGATGTCGAGGTAGAACGCGCCCAGGTCTTCGGAACAGAAGATCTGCAGACGGGCCACGGCAGAATGGAACTCGTACGCATCATAGGCAGCCAGCACTTCGGCCTTCATGGCCGCGGTCATGATCAGGGCGTAGCGATCGATCTCGAGCAGGCCGCCGGTGGGTACGGTGTCCTGTACGGGGTCGAAGTCGGCCAGATTGCCCAGGAGAAACTTCAGCGTATTGCGGATGCGCCGATACGACTCGACCACCCGGTCGAGAATCTGGCGCGAAATCGAGAGTTCTCCGGAATAGTCAGTGGCTGCGGTCCAGAGGCGCAGGATTTCGGCTCCCAGCGTGTTGGCGACTTCCTGGGGATAGACGACGTTGCCTACGGATTTGCTCATTTTCTTGCCGTGGCCATCGACCACGAAACCGTGTGTGAGCAGGGCCTTGTAAGGCGGCCGGCCGTACAGCATGCAGCCCGTCAGCAATGACGAGTGGAACCAGCCGCGGTGCTGGTCGGAGCCTTCGAGGTACAGGTCGGCGGGCCAGGCCAGCTGCTCGGCGTGCGAACCCTTGATGGCCTGATCCTGTCCCCCCATGACCGTGGCGTGCGTGGTGCCTGAATCGAACCAGACATCCAGCGTGTCGCGGTTTTTTTCGTACTGATCGGCTTCGGCACCCAGGAACTCGTCTACCGGCAGGGTCTGCCAGGCCTCGATGCCGTCTTTTTCGACGCGTTCGGCAATCTGTTCGAGCAGTTCGGGGGTGCGCGGGTGCAGTTCGCCCGTTTCCTTGTGGACAAAGAAGGCCATGGGCACCCCCCATTGGCGTTGCCGCGACAGGGTCCAGTCGGGCCGGTTGGCGATCATGGCATGCAGGCGGGCGCGCCCCCATGCGGGATAGAACGCGGTGTCGGCCACGCCCTCGAGTGCCATCTCGCGCAGTGCCGGGCCTTCTTTGGGCGTGATGTCCATGCCGGCGAACCATTGGCTGGTGGCCCGATAGATCACGGGTGTCTTGTGGCGCCAGCAGTGCATGTAGCTGTGCTCGTGCGGCCTGGCGTGCACCAGGCTGCCTGCGGCCTCGAGGGCCTGCACGATGTGTGGATTGGCCTCCCAGATGAGCTGGCCACCGAACAGAGGCAGGGTCTGGGCATAGTGCCCGTTGCCCATGACCGGGTTCAGAATGGCGTCATCGGCCAGCCCGTGGGCCCGGCATGACAGAAAGTCTTCGACCCCGTAGGCGGGCGAGGAATGCACGATGCCCGTGCCTGAATCGAGCGTGACGTAATCCCCGAGGTGAATCGGCGCCAGGCGCGCATAGCCCGGATGGGCCGTGTACAGGGGATGGCGAAATGCCAGCCCCTGCAGGGCAGCCCCGGACGCGCGCGCCAGGATACGCCCCGTCAGGCCCCATTGCTCGAGGCACGCAGCGACCCGCTCGGCGGCCAGCAGCAGCAGCGGGCCGGTGGCCAGCGGGGTGTCGAGCCGTACCAGTGCGTACTCGTGTTCGGGGTGCACATTGAGCGCCTGGTTGGCGGGCAAGGTCCAGGGCGTGGTCGTCCAGATGACGATGGCGCCGGCAGCCACCGGTTCGGGCAGCGCGAAGGCCCGGGCCACTGCGGCGCGGTCGTCGAACGCAAAGGCCACGTCGACGGCCGTATCGCGCCGGTCGGCGTATTCGACTTCTGCTTCGGCCAGCGCCGAGCCGCAATCGAAGCACCAGTTGACGGGTTTCAGGCCACGGAACACGAACCCCTTGCGCATGATCTGTGCAAGCACCCGGAGTTCGTCGGCCTCGTTGAGGGGATTCATCGTCAGGTACGGGTTGTCCCAGTCGGCCAGAACGCCCAGGCGCTTGAAGTCCTTGCGCTGACGGTCGATCTGCTCGCTGGCATAGGCCCGCGCCCGCGCCTGGACTTCGGCTACGGGCAGGTTCTTGCCGTATTTCTTCTCGATCTGGATCTCGATCGGCATGCCGTGGCAATCCCAGCCGGGGACATACGGTGCATCATAGCCGGCCAGGCCCCGGCTCTTGACGATGATGTCCTTCAGGATCTTGTTGACGGCATGGCCGATGTGGATATCGCCATTGGCGTAGGGCGGGCCATCGTGCAGGATGAATTTCGGCCGCCCGCTGGCTGCGGCCCGGATGGCCTGGTAGACCTTGTTCTCTTGCCATTGGTCGATCCAGCCCGGTTCGCGCTTGGCCAGGTTGCCACGCATGGGGAAGGGCGTTTCGGGCAGGTTGAGGGTGTTTTTATAGTCCATGGGAGGCAAAATAAGTGCGGGCGCCCTGCACATCGCTCTGGATGGCCGCGCCCAGTGAAGCAAGGTCGGGAAAGGTTTCTTCGTCGCGCAGGAAATGCAGCAGTTCGACGCTCACGAGTGTACCGTAGGCATCCGGGCTGGCATCCAGAATGTGGGTCTCGAGAAGCAGCGGGCCGTCTTTCGTCACTGTGGGCCGGATCCCGAGGCTGGCCACGCCGGCCAGTGGCCGGGGCCCCAGGCCCAGCACCCGCACGACGTAGATGCCATGACGCATGGCGCTCGGTTCGGGTACACGCAGGTTCAGCGTGGGGAAACCGATGCGTCGGCCCAGTTTGCGGCCATGGATGACATGGCCGCTGATCCTGGGGGGCGCGCCCAGAAGGTGGGCGGCCTGGGCCACCTGGCCAGCAGCCAGGACACTGCGCAGGCTCGAACTGGAAATACGCCGGCCAGAGGATTCCTTCACATCCTGCAGGGTGTCGACGGTGAACCCCAGTTCGGCGCCCAATCGCCTGAGCAGCGCGATATCGCCCGCGCGCCGGTGGCCGAAGCGGAAATCTTCGCCCACCAGCAGCCAGCGTGTGTTCAAGCCCTTGACCAGCAGCGTACGGATGAACGCTTCGGCACCCATCTGGGCCAGTGCCTGATTGAAGCGCAAGATGACGATCTGCTGCATGCCGCAGGCGGCCAGGCGCGCCGTCTTGTCACGCAGCGTGCTGATCTGTGCCGGGGCCAGGTCGGACTTGCGTGTCAATTGCGCGAAATAGGCGCGTGGGTGCGGCGTGAATGTCATGACCGTGGGCAGCAGGCCATGTTTCGTGGCGTACTGGTGCACCCGCTCGAGAATGGCCTGGTGGCCCAGATGCACGCCATCGAAATTGCCGATGGTCACGGCGCTGGGCGCCGAGCAATGTCGGCGCGGCAGGTGTCGGTAGAGGGTGGGGGTGATGTTCACGGACCACAGTTTACAATCGAAGATCATTTGCGATTTTATGCCGGAGTCAGGATTCATGGTGCAATGCGCCACAAACAGGGTACGCGTGGTGATTCTCATCTCGGGGCGCGGTACGAACATGCAGGCCCTGGTGCGCGCCGTGCAAGACGAACACCTGCCCGTTGAAATCGTCGCGGTTCTATCCAATCGCGCCGATGCGGGTGGTCTGGCCTGGGCGCAGACGCAGGGTTTGCAGACGCAGGTGCTGTCGCATCGCGACCATGACAGCCGCACAGCCTTCGATGCGGCCCTGCAGGCGCGGCTCTCCGAACTGGCACCGGATTTCATCCTGCTGGCGGGCTTCATGCGGGTGCTGGGGCCTGAACTGACCCATCATTTTGCAGGTCGCATCATCAACATCCACCCTTCCTTGCTGCCGGCCTTTCCTGGTTTGCACACGCATGCGCAGGCTCTGGCGCAAGGGGTGCAGTGGCACGGCTGCAGCGTGCATTTCGTGACGCCGATCCTGGATCATGGGCCGATCATCGCCCAGGGCGTGATCCCGGTGCTGGCCAATGACACGCCCGATACGCTGGCAGCGCGTCTGCTGCCGGTCGAGCATGCCATTTATGCACAGGTGCTGCGCTGGCTCGCCCAGGGCAGCATCCGCCTGCTGGCCGACGGTCGTGTGGAAATTCCGGGCCAGCCGCACCGCGCATGGCTCGAAACCGGGCTGTATCCCCAGGAGCACCATGAACTCACCTGAACACCAGCGCCGGCCAACCAGGGCACGCCAGGGCCGGTCGGCCGAAGCGCGCCAGGGCCGTCCGGTGCGGTCACGGCCCGCGAACCGGCAGCCGGGTCCGCGCACCGCTGCGCCGGCTGTGGCTGCCGTGCGCATACAGCAGGTGGCCCAGTTGCTGCCGGATCTCCTGTCCTGGCAGCAGCCGGCCGATATGGTGCTTTCGCGCTGGTTTCGTGCGCACCCGGAGGCCGGTACCCGCGATCGCGGCGAGATCGCCGAGGCGGCATACGATATCCTGCGCCACTTGCGACGCTACCGCCAATGGGCCCAGAGCGGGCAGGGGCCCGAAGAACGCCGGCTGGCCATTCTCGGCCTGGCGGCAACCCAGGCGCGCGCGCAACTCGAGGCCGGGCTGCAGCCATCCGAGGGGAACTGGCTGGATCATCTGCAGATGATGGATCCAGCCTGCCTGCCACGCGCCGTGCGCTACAGCGTGCCCGATTGGCTCGATGCCCGCCTGGCCGAACTGCCCGACGCGCTGTCCCTGCTCGCTGCCCTGCACCAGCCGGCCGCGCTCGACGTGCGGGCCAATCCTCTGAAGACCACCCGCGACAAGCTGCTCGAAGCCTGGCTGAATGGGCCCGAGGCCCGCTGGTCTCCTGCGCCGACGCCGTATTCGCCTTGGGGCATACGCCTGCAGGGGCGCCCGCCGCTGCAGCGCTGGAAATCCTTCGAGCAAGGCGAAGTCGAGGTGCAGGATGAGGGCAGCCAACTGCTGGCGCTGCTGGTGGCGCCAAGGCGCGGCGAGATGATCATCGATTTCTGTGCCGGGGCCGGTGGCAAGACCTTGTTGCTGGGGGCCCTGATGCGTTCGACCGGGCGCCTCTACGCCTTCGATGTCTCAGCCGCACGGCTGGCGCGTGCCAAGCCCCGGTTCGCGCGCAGTGGTCTGTCCAATATCACACCTGTGGTGATTTCGGATGCGCGTGACCAGCGGGTTCGCAGGCTCCACGGGAAGGCTCATCGCGTGCTGGTGGATGCACCCTGCAGCGGCCTGGGCACACTGCGCCGCAATCCCGACCTGAAATGGCGCCAGAGCCCGCAGACCCTGCTGGCGCTGCAGGACACCCAGGCCATGCTGCTGCGCGAGGCGGCCCGCTGCCTGCGCCCCGGTGGCCGGCTGGTCTATGCGACCTGCAGCATCCTGCCCGAAGAGAACGAGGATCAGATCGCGGCGTTTCTGGCCAGCGTGCCCGGGTTTTCATTGGTCGATGCCGCGGATGGCCTGGCCAGCCAGAAAGTGGATATGCCCATGAAAGACGCGTTTCTGCACCTGCGTCCCGATTGGCATGGCACCGATGGTTTTTTTGCTGCAGTCCTGCAGAAGGCATGATGATGGAAGGTTTGAATGACGCCCAGCGTGAGGCGGTGACCCAGCCGCTCGAACACGTGCTGGTGCTGGCGGGTGCCGGCAGCGGCAAGACGCGCGTGCTGACGACGCGCATGGCCTGGCTGGTGCAGAGCGGGCAACTGGCACCGCGCGAGTTGCTGGCGGTCACGTTCACGAACAAGGCTGCACGCGAAATGCTGGCGCGCCTGTCTGCCTTGCTGCCCATCGATGTGCGCGGCATGTGGGTGGGCACATTCCATGGGCTCTGCAATCGCCTGCTGCGCGCACATCACCGGGAGGCTGGCCTGCCCCAGGCTTTCCAGATCCTCGATGCGGCGGATCAGCTGTCGGCCATCAAGCGGCTGCTCAAGGCGCAGGGTGCCGATACCGATCGTTTTCCGGCGCGCGATGTGCAGCGCATGATCAATGCCGCCAAGGAAGATGGCCTGCGGCCGGCGGATCTGGATGTGCGCGACAGCCATGGCCGGCGTCTGGCCGGCCTGTACCAGGCGTACCAGGACCAGTGCGAGCGCGAGGGGGTGGTGGATTTTGCCGAGTTGCTGCTGCGCGCCACCGAACTGCTGCAGCAGGATGCGGCTTTGCGTACCCACTATCAACAGCGCTTCCGCCAGATCCTGGTCGATGAGTTCCAGGATACCAACCGCTTGCAGTATCGCTGGCTGATGCTGCTGGCCGAGGGGGGCGCACCCGTGTTCGCCGTGGGCGATGACGATCAGTCCATCTACGCCTTCCGGGGGGCGCAAGTGGGCAACATGGCGGATTTCGAAACACGCCATGCGCATGGGCGGGTGATCCGGCTCGAGCAGAATTACCGCTCGCACGGGCATATACTCGACGCTGCAAATGCACTGATCGGGCATAACCGTGGGCGCCTGGGCAAGAAACTCTGGACGGCGCAGGGCGCTGGCGAGCCTTTGCGGGTGGTCGAGCAGGTAAGTGATGCCCTCGAAGCCCAGTGGCTGGCCGACGAGATCCGGGCCCTGTTGCGTGATGGGTTTCCGGCGCAGGACATTGCCATCCTGTATCGCAGCAATGCCCAGTCGCGTCCGATCGAGCACGCCCTGTTTTCCGCCCGGGTGCCTTATCGGGTGTATGGTGGGCAGCGTTTTTTCGAGCGCCAGGAAGTCAAGCATGTGCTGGCGTATCTGCGGCTGCTCAATCAGCCAGATGACGACACATCCTGGATGCGGGTAGTGAATTTTCCCACCCGTGGCATTGGCTCGCGAACCCAGGAGCAATTGCTCGACATGGCGCGCCAGCATGGCTTGAGCCTCGCTGGCGCGGTGGCCTTCGTGCCGGGCAAGGCCGGTGCGGCCCTGGCCCGGTTTGCCAGCCTGATCCGTGAACTGGCCCTCGCCGGCCAGACCCTCGATCTGCCCGAACTGATCGGCCACGTGGTGCAGGCGAGCGGGCTCGAGGCCCACTACCGGGCAGAACGGGAAGGGCAGGAGCGCCTCGATAATCTGCAGGAACTGGTCAATGCCGCTGCAGCGTTCGTGGCTGAAGCAGACCTGCAGGGGTTGGCGGCAGGGCGCGTCCCCGAAGGCGATGCCCCGATGTCGCCGCTGGCGGCGTTTCTCAGCCATGCGGCCCTCGAGGCGGGCGACAATCAGGCGCAGGCCGGCCAGGATGCCGTGCAACTGATGACGATACATGCCGCCAAAGGGCTGGAATTCGATGCCGTGTTCATCACGGGGCTCGAAGAAGGCCTGTTTCCACATGAGAACAGTCTGCTCGAAGCAGACGGGCTCGAAGAAGAGCGGCGTCTGATGTATGTGGCCATGACCCGGGCCCGCAAGCGCCTGACGCTTACCCTGGCCCAAAGCCGCCTGCTGCATGGGCAGACGCGCTACGGCCTGCGTTCCCGTTTTCTCGACGAGATCCCCGAAGGCCACCTGAAATGGCTGACGCCACGCGAGACGGCGCGTGAATCGGCACCGTGGCGTGGGGCCTTCAGGCGTGGCCTGGGGGCCTGGCAAGGTGGCGAGCAACAGCCCGATCGGTTGCCCGAGCCCCGCAGGCCCACGCGCGTGAGCGCACCGCGTGGCCTGGCCACAGGGGTCACGGTCGGCGAGCAGACCTACAATATCGGCATGCGGGTGCAGCATGACCGTTTCGGTGAAGGCACGGTCATATCGCTCAGTGGCAATGGCGATGATGCGCTCGCCCGTATCGAATTTGCGGACACAGGCACCAAGACCCTGGCGCTGGGCGTGGCACGGCTGGCCGTGCTCGACTGATCATTCGGTGTCCTGCAGGGCTTCGATCTCGATCTGCAGTTCGAGCCAGGCCTCTTCGTCGCCCTGTACGCCCTTCAAGAGCTCGCCCTGTTCGGCAATCAGCACGGGGCGCTGCGTTTTCCAGGCGTCGTCCGTATAGAAGCCCGGCTCGGCCATCAGCGCCGCAAGTTCATCGAGGCGTGCTTTTCGTCGGGCCATGGCCGACTCGATCTGATGCAGGCGTGTCTCCAGAGGCTTGCGGCGGCGCGCGAGATCCTGTCGTGCCAGTGCCTGCTCGCGCCTGCGGGCCTTGCGGTCGTTTTCGTTCCCCGTTTCGGTGCCTTCCGCACCGCGAACGGGTTCTGGCCGTTGCAGGAGCCACTGGCGGTAATCCTCGAGATCACCATCGAAGGGCGTGACCCGTCCATCCGCGACGATCCAGAACTGATCGACGGTGGTGCGCAGCAGATGGCGATCGTGCGAGACCAGCAGCATGCTGCCCCCGAATTCGGCCAGAGCCATGGTCAGGGCTTCGCGGGTGTCCACATCGAGATGGTTGCTGGGTTCGTCGAGCAGCAGCAGATTGGGTTTGCGCCAGACGACGAGGGCCAGCGCCAGGCGTGCCTTTTCACCCCCGGAAAACGGGGCGATCGGCGCAGTGGCCATCTCGGCACTGAAGCCGAAGCGCCCGAGCATGTTGCGCAGTTCCTGTTCGCGGGTCTCGGGTGCCAGGCGTGTGAAATGCTGCAAGGCGGTGAGTTCCGGATCGAGCATGTCCAGCTGCTGCTGGGCGAAATAGCCGCATTCGAGGCCACGTGCGCGATGGCATTGCCCGGAAAGCGGCGGCAGTTCGCCGGCCAGGGTCTTGACCAGCGTACTTTTGCCAGCCCCGTTGACCCCCAGGATGCCGATCCGGCTGCCGGCGCGCAGCGTCAGGTTGACATCCCGCAGCACGATGCGTGGGGTGCCCCCGGCTGGATCACGGTAGCCCAGGGCTGCGTCCTGCAAGGTGATCAGCACGTCGGGCGCGTGTGCGGGCTCCGGCAGGTGGATCTGGACGCCGGCATCCGCCATGAGCGGCGCCAGGACCTGCATCCGGGCCAGCGCCTTGACCCGGCTCTGCGCCTGTCGGGCCTTCGTGGCCTTGGCCTTGAAACGGTCGATGAAGGACTGGAGGTGGGCAGCTTCGCGCGCCTGGCGCTGGTGAGCCAGACGATTCTGACGCAGGCGCTCGGCTCTTTGCTCAAGAAAACTCTGGTAGCCCCCCTTGTATCGGATGAGCTTGCCCTGGTCGAAGTGCAGGATGGTGCGCGCGACCGATTCGAGAAACTCGGTATCGTGCGAAATCACCAGAACAGTGCCGGCGTACGCAGCGAGCCAGCGTTCGAGCCAGAGCATGGCATCGAGGTCGAGGTGGTTGGTGGGTTCGTCGAGCAGCAGCAGGTCGGATGGCGCCATCAGGGCACGCGCCAGCGCAATGCGCATTTGCCAGCCCCCGGAGAATGTGGCAACGGGCTGCGCCCACTCATGCGGTGCAAAGCCCAGCCCGGCGAGCAATTGCTCGGCCCGTGCGGGTGCACTCCAGGCGTCTGCTTCGACCAGTGCCGTTTCCAGCTCGGCGATTTCGTGCCCCTGATCGGCCCGCAGTGCCGCACGCTGTGCCTGCAGGCTGCGCAGACGGTGATCGCCATCGATCACGAATTCACGCGCGGGGCGTTCGGTATGGTGCACAATCTGTTCCACACTGGCCATTTGCCATGCCGCCGGGATATCGAGATTGCCGGCGTCGGCGTCGATTTCGCCCCGCAGCAGGGCAAACAGCGAGGATTTTCCGGCCCCGTTCTTGCCGACCACGCCGACCCGTTCCCCGGGATGGATCACGAAATCGGCCTGATCGAGCAGGACCTTGATGCCGCGCCTGAGGGTGAGACCCTGCGCCCGTATCATGCCAGGGCATCCCGGGCGAGCAGATCGGCCTGGGTGAGCAGCACAACCTGCCCCGATGTGCTTGCGGTCTCGAGCCAGATCCCGGCCAATTCTGGAAATGCAGCGTCGAAATGGGGCTTCTCGTGCCCCACCTCGAGCACCAGAATGCCCTCGCTGGTCAGGTGCCGAGCGGCCTGTTTCACAATGCGGCGCACAAGATCCATGCCATCGACCCCACCGGCCAGAGCCAGTTCGGGCTCGCACTGATATTCGGGCGGCAGTTCGGCCATGGATTGTGCGTTGACGTACGGTGGATTGCACAAAATGATGTCGTAGCGGCGATCGGGTGGCAGGGCGTCGTACAGGTCGCTCAGAATGACCGTCACCCGGTCTTCGAGCCCATGCAGACTGACGTTGGCATGGGCCACGTCCACTGCGCCCGACGAAATGTCGAGCGCGTCCACCCGGGCCTGCTCGAATGCCCTGGCCGCCAGAATGGCGAGGCAGCCTGAACCGGTACACAGATCCAGAACGCTGGCGACGGCATCGGGGTGTTCGATCCACGGCGCCAGCGCATCGACCAGCAATTCCGCGATGGGCGAACGGGGCACGATCACGCGCTCATCGACGAGAAAGCGCTCGCCCTGCAGCCAGGCCTCGCCCGTAAGGTAGGCTGCGGGTTTGCGGCGGGTGATGCGTTCGTGGATCAGATCCACGCAGCGCTGGCGTTCGCGTTCGAGCAGGCGGGCATCCAGAAAGGGTTCGAGCAGATCGGGCGGCAGATGCAGGGCATGCAGCAGCAGGTAGACGGCTTCATCGCGCGCATTATCGCAGCCGTGGCCAAATGCCAGGCCCGCCGCATGAAAGCGGCTGATGGCCCAGCGCAGCAGGTCGCGCAAGGTGAACAGTTCGGTATAGGGCTGGGACATGGCAGAACAGGAAAATGAAGACTGTGGTGGCCGCGCACCCCGGCCGGCGTCTTGACACGGCCCGTGGTGGGCTGTCAGCATACTACGCGATACGGGTGCTGCGCTTGCGTGCTGCACTCGTTTCATTTTCTGCTTCGTGCAGCGGCCACGCTGCCATCCGAATGGAGATCGCCTGTTTTGCGCAGAACCTACCACCCTCCGGTATTCTATACCGCCGCCAGCTTCATCCTTCTGATCGTGGTGCTGACCATCGCCGCGCCGGGCCAGGCCCAGGTCGTGTTCGATACCATCCAGGGCTGGATCCTGCTGAACGCGAGCTGGTTCTACATTCTCACGGTGGCCATCATTCTGCTGGCCATCGTCTACCTGGCCATTGGTCGCTACGGTGACATCAAGCTGGGGCCCGATCACAGCCAGCCTGATTATCGTGATGTCACCTGGTTTGCCATGCTGTTTTCAGCCGGCATGGGGATCGGCCTGATGTTTTTCGGCGTGGCGGAACCTGTCATGCACTACGTGTCACCGCCCGAGGGGATGCCCGCGACCGTGGATGCCGCGCGCGAGGCGATGAACATCACCTTCTTTCACTGGGGTCTGCATGCCTGGGCCATCTACGCCATCGTAGGGCTGGTGCTGGCGTTCTTCAGCTACCGCCATGGCCTGCCCCTGACCCTGCGCTCGGCCCTGTACCCTTTGATCGGCGACCGCATCTATGGGCCCGTCGGCCACGCGGTCGATGTGTTTGCCATCATTGGCACCGTGTTTGGCATTGCCACGTCACTGGGCCTGGGGGTGGCACAGATCAACAGTGGCCTCAATCACCTGTTTGGCCTGCCTGTCACCATCCCGGTGCAGATCGCGCTGATCATCGGCGCGTCCCTGCTGGCTACCCTGTCGGTTGCCAGTGGCCTGGATCGGGGCATCCGCATCCTGTCCGAAACCAATCTGGCGCTCGCGCTGGCGCTGATGCTGTTCGTGCTGATTCTCGGGCCGACGGTATTCATCCTGCAGACTTTTGTCCAGAATACGGGGCAGTACCTGTCCGAAATCGTGGGCAAGACCTTCAATCTGTATGCTTATGAGCCGAACGACTGGATCGGTGGCTGGACGCTGTTCTACTGGGGCTGGTGGATTGCCTGGTCGCCATTCGTCGGCCTGTTCATTGCACGTATTTCGCGCGGGCGTACCATTCGCGAGTTCGTCCGCGGCGTGCTGCTGGTGCCCACGGGGTTCACGCTCATCTGGATGACGGTGTTCGGGGATACGGCCATCCACATGATATTGGTGGAGCAGCTCCATGGCCTGGCCGAACTCGTCGCCCAAGACAGCTCCCTGGCCTTGTTTGCGTTTCTGGAGCATCTGCCACTGGCAAGCATCACCTCGTTCATCGCCATCATCATGGTGCTGGTGTTTTTCGTGACTTCGGCGGATTCGGGGGCGCTGGTGGTCGACCTGCTGGCCTCCAATGGCGCCGAGCACTCCCCGGTCTGGCAGCGCATATTCTGGTCTCTGCTCATGGGCGTGGTGGCCATCGCCCTGTTGCTGGCAGATGGGCTGGAAGCCTTGCAGACCGCCACCATTGCGAGCGCACTGCCTTTTTCCGTGATTCTGCTGTTGTCACTCTGGGGGGTGTTCAAGGCCCTGAAGCTGGATGCCACCAAGCGGCGCATCCGCTACCAGACCGTGACCCGTACGCCGATGCCCAGCAACCGCGAGCCTTGGCAGAATCGCCTGCGCAATATTGTGCGCATGCCCGCCGAGGATCACGTAGTGTCCTTCATGCGCCGCATCGTTGCGCCAGCGCTCGAGGCCGTGGCCGAAGAGCTGCGCGCGCAGGGTTTCGAAACCCGGGTCACCCGGGAGTCCGACGGGCAGGCGTTGCAGCTGCACGTCACGCACCAAGGCGAATACCTCGACTTCATCTATGCCGTGCACCTGCTGGCCCAGGTACGGCCCGTCCTGACGTCCGACATACCCGAAAACGAGGAAGACCGGCGCTATTATCGTGCCGAGGTCTACCTGCGCGAGGGCGGGCAGGACTATGACATCATGGGCTGGACGGAAGAAGCGGTGATCAGCGACATCCTCGATCAGTACGAGCGTCACCGCCAGTACCTGCACATGGTGCACGGCGAGACGGCACCGATGGCCGGTCAGCCATGAAGCGGCCGGTCGGTCAGGCAAGCGTCCGGCCAGGCAGGCGTTCGGCCCGGCAGGCGTTCGGCTTGAAATGGCTGCGGGATCGGGCCGTGCCGGGCGTCGCACCATGACCCGTCAGAAGGTATTGACCCGCGCGTCAATCAGGCGGCTGTGTGCATCCCCCGGCTCAAGGGGCACGACGAATGCCGGTTCCCGCGCCAGCGTGATGTGCAGGGTATCGCCTGTCTCCAGTTGCCGTGTCCCGCCCAGGTGGGCGGGCAGGCGCAGCAGGGCGGTGCCGCTGGCACAATGCAGCAGGGTGTCACCGGCCCTCATGGGCAGGTTCTGGGCATGGCTGCGCAAATCGACACAGCCATGCGCCTGCTTGCGCAACAGTTGCAGCATGAACAGATGGGCGGGGGTGCCGGCAGCGTGTGTGCTGCAGGGGTCTTCCGCGGCGAAATAGAGCCGGCTTCCAGGCTCGAGGCGGGTAGTCTGTGCGCTGCGTATCCTGGTCCAGTGCAGCGGGCCGCCAGTCACCAGCATCAGAATGCAATCGAGGTCCTGCGCGACCGGACAGGCGCCGCCATCGTGGATGTCGAGGCTGAGCGCGCGCCAGAGCACGCCCTCGGTGGCCTGCGCACAGGCGTGTGCGGCCAGTACCTGTGCCCTTGCGTGCGGCCCCCACGGCGCAGCGGGGCTATCGGCAGCAGGGATCAGGCGGACCGCGTCGGTCATGCCGAATGCGAATGGCATTGCCGGCCGACCCAGGCGCGCACCCGCTGCAGCGTGTCTGCGTCGACCCACCATTGGGGAACGCTGCTTTTCAGGATCAGCGGCCCATTGGAGGTACCCTGGGCAAGATCCTGTGCGCACAGGCTGCCTATGAACTGGCCGTAGGGCTGGTAGCCGGGCTCGTTGACGAAACTGCGGTCGTAGAATTCGATGCGCAGTCCGCCGAAGGCCGTGCACTTGAGTGCGGGTGCGTGGGGGCAGGCCTGTGCCGGCATTGCGGCGCGCAGGGTCATGGGGGCCCCCAGATAGGGATCGATGTCCAGCAAGGTGTCTGTCGGCGACATGGGATATTCCTGTGACATGGCATGCTCCTGTTTTTGAAGCCAGGCGCCTGGTCGTGGGCATCCTGACTCCACGGTTTCAGATCCATTATGCCGCCTCGGGTGACAATTCTGCCTCGAACCCCGGCAGGGCACGGGGGTATGCATGTGCTGGCCGGATGCGGTTCCCCTACAATCTGATCACGATCCCCGACCCAGCAGGTGCCTGTCATGTCCGTCTGTCCCCATGCCGCCAGCGTTCTGTCTGCCGACGACCGCCAATGGACCCGTGCGGCGATTACCCTGCTCGAGGCGGATGGTCGGCGCTCTGCCGATACGCATCTGGTCAAGCCGGATTTCCCGGGGCTGCGCGGGATCGATATTTATTTCAAGGACGAGAGTACCCATCCCACCGGCAGCCTGAAGCACCGTCTGGCGCGGTCCCTGTTCCTGTACGGGATCTGCAATGGTCATATCTGCCGCAATACCACGCTGGTGGAGGCCTCGTCGGGCTCCACGGCCGTTTCGGAAGCCTACTTCGCCCGCCTGCTGGGCCTGCGCTTCATCGCTGTGATGACCCGTTCGACCAGTGCCCAGAAAATTCAGGCCATCGAGCGCTTTGGGGGGCGCTGTCACCTGGTCGATCATGCACACGAAGTCTACGGCGTTGCCCAGGCGCTGGCGGATGAGACCGGTGGATATTATCTGGACCAGTTCACCCACGCCGAGCGGGCAACCGACTGGCGCGGCAACAACAATATCGCCGAAAGCATCTTCCGGCAGATGGAAGGTGAACCCCACCCGGTGCCCGACTGGGTGGTGATGAGTGCCGGCACCGGGGGTACCTCGGCCACGCTGGGGCGATATATCCGCTACCGGAATCTGGCCTCGCAGCTGTGCGTGGTCGATGTCGAGGGCTCGGCCTTTCTGGATGCCTGGCAGACTGGCGACCGGGCCATCACGGCGCGCGGCTCGCGAATCGAGGGGATCGGGCGCCCGCGCGTCGAGCCGTCCTTCATTCCCACGGTCATCGATCACATGTTCCGCATCGATGATGCCGCATCGATTGCCGCGGCGCATGCGCTGTCGGATCGGCTGTTTCGCCGGGTCGGGGGCTCGACCGGCACGAATTTCATGGGGGTGCTGTGCCTCGCGGCCCAGATGCGGGCCCAGGGCGGGGACGGCTCGCTGGTGACCCTGATCTGTGACAGCGGCGACCGCTATGCGGCGACCTATTACGATCCGGGCTGGCTGAAGGCGCAGGGGCTGGACATCACCCCCTGGCGTACCCGGATCGAGCAGTTTCTGGATACGGGTGGCGGGCTTTGCCCTTGAATCTGTCAGCCACCGGCGCTCACCGGAGCCCGCACCATCCTCGCCTGCCCCGTCAAAGGCGATCTGTGGCCTGGTTCAACGATCGGCCCCGGCCCGCAGGCGTTCACGATCATGCAGATCTTTCCAGGCCACGCCCAGGGCAAGCAGGATCACCAGGATGATGAAACCAAAGCCGATCATCGTGGCACGTGGCCACGAAGTCAGCGCCAGCGAGCCGAACACGGCCGCCGTGATCATTGCGATGCCCACCGAGGTGCCGATACGCTGGCCTGTCTGCATGATGGCCCCTGAACTGCCGGCATAATCCAGGGGTACATCCATGAGGGTGAGGGTCTGATTGGGGCTGATGACCGAACCCTGGGCCAGGCCGACGAAAGACAGCGTGAGCATCAGCCACCAGACGCTGGCCAGGTTGTGCTCTTCGAGATAGATCACCAGAATGCTCAAGGCCAGCCCGATCACTGCGAGCCACAACCCGCCGATCACGATCCTGCGCCCGAATTGCATGACGCGCCGTCCGGCCCAGTCGGCCGCCCAAGAGGACAGCAGGGCCGCCGGAATGCCGAACAGGCCGGATTGCAGGGCGCTCATCCCCAGCCCTTCCTGTACGTAGAGGGCCACCAGTACCCAGATGCTGGTCATGCCAAGAAAGTAGAGGCTCATGATGAGCACGCCGTTGGTGAAGCTGGACGTGGAGAAAATGGCCAGGTCCACCATCGGGCTGTAGCCCTTGCGAGCCATGCGCCGCTCCCAGATGACCCAGATGGCCGTCAGCAGAAGGCCGGTGGGCAGCATCAGCCAGGTCAGGGGCGAGGTTCTCGATTCCATGAACGGGAACAATATGGCCAGTACGGCCAGCCCCAACAGGGCAGAACCGACGGGGTCCAGCGTACGCCAGCCGCTTTGGCCTTGCGGGCCGGCCGCATCAGCCGTTCTGGAGAGCGCACGAATCAGTGGCCGGGGAAACCATTTGAAGCCCAGGAACAGCACCAGAAAGCCGATCGGAACATTCACCAGAAACGTCAGCCGCCAGCCCAGATCGGATCCACCCAGTTCGATCAGCACGCCGCCCAGTACTGGTCCGATCGCCACGGAGAAGCCCACGATGGTGCCGAAATAGCCAAACGCCCGGCCGCGCTCCGCGCCGCGAAAATACTGCTGGATCATGCCCAGCCCCTGGGGGTTGAGCAAGCCAGAACCGATGCCCTGTATGAATCGGGCTGCATTCAGCCAGCGGGCATCGGGTGCGAATCCGGCTGCAATCGACGCGGCGGTGAACAGGGTGACGCCGATCAGGAAGATGCCACCGCGGCCCATGAGGTCGCCCGCCCGGCCAGCGGCCACCAACACCACGCCGAAGGTGAGCGCGTAGCCCGACAGGACCCACTGGATGTCCGACTGCGTTGCGCCAAGCGATACCTGGATGGACGGCAGGGCGACGTTCACGATGCTGACACCGATCAACGACATGAAGATGGTGGTGAGCAGCACCGCGAGAATGCGCCAGCGCGCGGGGTCGGGGGAGGGGTCGGGGTCTCTGGGGCGCGGGCCGGGCTGCGGATTTTTTTTCATTCAGTGGATGATACCTGTATGGGCAGCACGCATGTGTGGGTGAACGGGTTGACTCGCCGCGCACCTGGATCGGCGGCCCGAGCCCGAATTATCAGACGGCTGGGTATCCGGATGCAAATCACCGGTATTATCCGGTATGCTCGTAACCTTGTTGAATTCGAGAGTGTGGGCATGCATCGCAGCGTTTTTTTCTTGTGCCTTGTTTCATTGGCGGGTTGTTCGATGTTCGAGCAGCCCCGTTTCCAGCGTCAGGCCAGCCCGGCCCACGTCAGTTCGAACGCCTGCCGGCTCGATCCACAAAGCTGCATGTTCGATGGTCAGTATGAGCCTGGCGAACGCCAGTTTGCCGAAGAAGAGGCCCGCCGCCTGAATCGCGCCCAGGTCGAGCGCCTGCGGCGCATGGCCATTCATTGAGCATAGAAATGGTGGGCCCAGCTGGACTTGAACCAGCGACCAACGGATTATGAGTCCGCTGCTCTAACCAACTGAGCTATAGGCCCACGGCCACCCGGGCAGAACGCGCGGCGATGGCAAGCCTGCAATTATTGCACAAGTCGGGAAATTTTCCGAGACATAGTCTTTTCCAATATGACATGAGTCTGGGCGGGGTCTTGTGTTTCCAACATGAGATGAGTCTGAAGCGGGGAAGGTAGAAGTCGTCGATCATGAGGCATGGTGATCGATATGCAGGAAGAACGGCTCGACAGCATCGAGCGTTTGGAACAG
>Ga0172382_10000891_pt1 | contig 55559 bp, 60 predicted proteins | sample Leawel138RmetaG_FD_122245 | JGI IMG/M metagenome (GOLD analysis project Ga0172382, IMG submission 122245) | Leachate microbial communities from a municipal landfill in Southern Ontario, Canada - Leachate well 138R metaG | ecosystem: Engineered > Solid waste > Landfill > Unclassified | place...
CACCGGATCGGAATTGCAAAAAGCGTTGAAGTCTGGCAAAATGATGAATTGGTCGGCGGATTTTATGGCATCGAACAAAAACGGGTTTTCTGTGGCGAAAGCATGTTTGCAAAAGTTTCTAACGCATCCAAAGCCGGATTCATCTGTTTTGTCCGGAAATATCAAAAAAGATATGAATTGATAGATTGTCAGGTTTATACACCTCATTTGGAAAGTTTGGGTGCCGGAGAAATTACGGCTGAAGAGTTTTTGAGATATCTTGGGTAAATCCAAAATCTGGAACTTCACGCTGAATAACCCAATTTTTATATTCATTTGAGAATTTTCTTAAACTCAGATTAGATGTTGGTTTTATTTTCATCACGAAATAAATAAGTAGAAAATCCATTTTTAATTTATTTACAATTAACTATTTTAGCCTAAATTTATTAAAGTGTTGAACTTAAAAAACTTATCATTATGAAAAAGATAATCTTCTTTCTGATTGCAAGTCTGTTTCTGTTAAAGATGAACGCTCAGGCACCTGCCATTGAATGGCAGGAATCCTTGGGTGGAACTGAAGACGAAGACAGAGCTTCAATTCAACAAACAACGGATGGGGGTTATATTGTTATTGGTGGCTCAGCTTCAAATGACGGTGATGTTACCGGGAATCATGGTAGCAGAGACTATTGGATAGTAAAATTAGACAGTACCGGTGGTATCCAGTGGCAAAAATCCTTGGGAGGAAGTGGTCTCGATTCAGCAAATTCAATTCAGCAAACCACAGACGGCGGATACATTGTTGCGGGTGGTTCCACTTCAAATAATGGTGATGTCACTGGCAATCATGGTGATATTGATTTTTGGATAGTAAAATTAAACAGCGTCGGAAATATCCAGTGGCAAAAATCTTTGGGTGGAAGTGATTGGGATTATGCACATTCAATTCAGCAAACGGCAGACGGGGGTTATATTGTTGCGGGTGATTCCAGATCAAATGATGGTGATGTCACCGGCAATCATGGTGACGGAGACTATTGGATAGTAAAATTAGACAGCACTGGAAATATCCAGTGGCAAAAATCTTTGGGTGGAAGTGGTTGGGATTCAGCAACCTTCATTCAGCAAACCACAGACGGGGGTTATATTGTTGCGGGTGGCTCAGCTTCAAATGATGGTGATGTAAGCGGTAATCATGGCGAAACTGATTATTGGATAGTAAAATTAGACAATACCGGAGATATTGATTGGCAAAAGTCTTTGGGTGGAAGTGGTGAAGATGGAGCACATTCCATTCGGCAAACTACCGACGGCGGTTATATAGTGGCGGGTTATTCCTGGTCAAATGATGGTGATGTCACTAACAATCAAGGTAACAGAGACTATTGGATAGTGAAATTAGACAGCATCGGAAATATTGATTGGCAGAAATCTCTCGGTGGCAGTGGTAATGAAAATGCTTTTTCAGCACAGCAAACTACCGACGGTGGTTATATTGTCGCAGGAATTTCTAATTCAGATGACGGTGATGTAAGCGATAATCATGGCCTTTCTGATTATTGGGTCGTCAAATTAAACAATACCGGAAATATTGAATGGCAAAAATCTCTCGGCGGCAGTGGTAATGATTATGCTTATTCAGGACAGCAAACCACAGATGGCGGTTATATTCTTGCGGGTATTTCTAATTCAAATGACGGTGATGTCACCGGCAATCATGGTGGTTATGATTATTGGGTGGTAAAACTTTTCCCTGATTATATGGGTACATACGAATTGAATGAAAATTCTTTCTTTATTCGTCCAAATCCTTTCAGTGATTTACTGAATGTAAAACTGAATGAAGGACAAATAAAAGAACTGATGATTTACGACCTTTCCGGCAGACTGATCATGACTCAAAAAGCAAACGATCAGGAACAGTATCAGCTGAATACCCAAAATTTGGTAACCGGCCTGTATATCCTGAAGGTGGTTACGGATAAGGAAGTCAAATCGTTTAAGGTGATCAAGAAGTGATTTTTGTACAGCAGACAAAGTAAATGTTATTCAATAGCTATTTAATCAACTAAAAATATTACAGAGAGCTGACTAAAATTGAGTTGGCTCTTTTTTTATATTTTTGTGTGCGTAAAAAAATTTATAAAATGACAAACCCGCTTTTAGAGCAATTCAATACCCCTTTTGACAGTATTCCGTTTTCGAAAATCAAAGATGAAGATTATGAACCCGCTTTTAAATCTGCTTTGGATTTAGCGAGAGTCGAAATCGATGAAATCTGTAATCATCCCGAAGAGCCAACCTTTATCAATACGGTGGAAGCCTTGGAGGTTAGCGGAGAAAGATTGGGAATTGTTTCTGCTGCGTTTTTTAATCTGCTTCATGCCGAAACCAATGAGAATATGCAACAAACCGCACAGGTGGTTTCACCGCTTTTGTCGGAGTTTTCAAATGATATCCGGTTGAATCCGGTTTTGTTTGAAAGGATTAAATCGGTTTATGACAACAAAGAAAAATTTGATTTGAATCCCGAACAACTTCGGTTATTGGAAAAGAACTATAAGAATTTTTCGAGAAACGGTGCCAATCTGCCGGACGATAAAAAAGAAAAACTCAGAGAAATCGATAAAAAATTGGCCAAACTCAAACTCGATTTTGGTGACAATGTTTTGGCGGAAACCAATGCTTTTGAACTCCATATTACCGATGAAAAAGATTTGAGCGGTTTACCAGATTTTGTAATAGAACAGGCCAAACACGAAGCCGAATCCAAAGAAAAGGAAGGCTGGATTTTTTCGTTGCACGCACCTTCTTATATCCCGTTTATGACTTATGCCGACAATCGTGAATTGCGCAAAGAATTGAGTTTGGCGTATGGTAAAAGGGCTTTTCAGCAAAACGAATACAACAACGAAGAAATCGTCAAATCCATTGCAGAACTGAGATTGGAAAGGGCGAAATTATTGGGTTATCAATCCCACGCTGATTTTGTTTTGGAAGAAAGAATGGCAAATTCACCCAAAATCGTCAAGGATTTTTTGAATGATTTATTGGATAAATCCAAAAAGTTTGGTGAAAGAGATGTTGATGAAATCAGGGAATTTGCCAAAGAAACCGATGGTTTGGATGATTTGCAGAAATGGGATCATGCTTATTATGCCGAGAAACTCAAAAAACAAAAATTCGATTTTTCTGAAGAAGAACTGAAACCCTATTTCTCCTTAGAAAAAGTAATTGACGGAATTTTTCTGACAGCACAGAAATTGTATGGCTTACAATTCAAAGAAAGAAAAGACATTGACAAATACCACGAAGATGTAAAAGTTTATGAAATTCTGAATGCCGAAAATGAGCATCAGGGCTTGTTTTATGCGGATTTCTTTCCGAGAAAAGGCAAAAAAGCAGGTGCCTGGATGACTGAATTCCGTGGACAATCCAACATAAACGGCAAAAACAAAAGACCTCATATTTCAATTGTTTGTAATTTCACCAAACCCGGCAAGGACAAACCTTCTTTGTTGACTTTTAACGAAGTAACGACTTTGTTTCACGAGTTTGGACATTCCTTGCATGGGATGTTGGCGAATACGACTTACGAAAGTTTGTCGGGTACGAATGTATATTATGATTTTGTGGAATTGCCGTCTCAATTCATGGAGAATTTCTGTTATGAATCCGAAGTTTTGGAAATGTTTGCACGACATTATCAAACCGGAGAAGTGATTCCGCAGGAATTGATTGAAAAGGTCAGAAAAGCAGCCAATTATATGGAAGGTTATCAGACGGTTCGTCAGTTGAGTTTTGGTTTATTGGATATGGCTTGGCATGGTGAAGAGGAATTGGAAATCAATTCGGTTTCGGCCTATGAACAAAAAGTTTTTGACCGTACCGATTTGTATCCGGCGGTGAAAGAAAACAATATGAGCGTTTCGTTTTCACATATTTTCAGTGGCGGTTATTCTTCGGGTTATTATTCATACAAATGGTCAGAAGTTCTGGATGCAGATGCTTTTGCTTATTTCAAAGAATGTGGAATTTTTAATCCCGAAGTGGCTCAAAAATTCAAACATCTATTAGAAAGCGGCGGCAGTATCGACCCAATGAAACTCTATGTGGAATTCAGAGGCAGGAAACCGGATAACAAGGCTTTGATGGAAAGAGCGGGGTTTATGGGGTAAAAATAACAGATTTTCATCACTGATTGTGCAACACAAATTTTGGTTATTTAAAACAGAACAGCGAACTTTTTATTTCGTTAATTCTACCTTTAATTCATTCAAATTATTTTGAATAAACTGATAGGTCGGATGTTCTTTTCCAAATGCTTTTTCCGGTACTTTGTTGTATGTAATTCCTATTTCTTTGGAATTATTTTTTGTCCAAACTTATTTAAATAATGTGGTCCGCCTGAAAAATGAGGTCCTAAATAGTAACGAATCAGCTCTCCCTCAAATCCCATATAGCAATGCATGGGTTGTTTGGACAGGATATTGCCTTTTTCATCGATTATTGCATCTAAATAATAGTCATTCTCTATTTCAGATAGCTGTTTTTCAGTTAATACTCCACAAATCCCATTTTCAAATTTATCAACTTTGTAAAATTGTGGTCGTATTATTATTGTTCCATTTTTTGATTTGAACCCCCACAATCCATTTTCTTCAAACGCAATCAAATTTGGGGAATCAATTTTTGATTCTTCTTTTCTTGAATTATATATTTCAACTCTTGAGAATGTTTGTTCTCCTATTCGGTTTCCCTTCATATCTATAGGGTAGAAGTCTTTAAATTTTATATCACTTACATAGGCAACACCATTTTTAAAATTTTGAAATCCGTCTTTCCAGGTTTTTCCAAACTCATTTTCTCCATTTTTATTTATAAACCAATGTTCTTCAAAGTTCTTTATTCTTGCAAATCCTTCCGAAAAATTAGTATCCGGAAAGTTATCTTTGATGTCGAAAATTTCATTTCCCAATGTATCAATGCAAACCCATTTGTAATCATTTTTTATAACTTCTTTTGATACGAAACTTAATCCGTCACTGAAATCATTAACGATTAAATATTTAGGTTCGATAATTATTTTCCCTTGTGAATTTATGAATCCATATTTTCCGTCCTCGTTTTGGAATTCATAAAGTCGATTATTTTGTCCAAAAATATTTATGAAACATAAAATCAATAATATTGTGATATTTAGTTTTTTATACATTATTTCTGATAAAAATACACACGGTTCTCAAATATACATCGTTTTTCAAAAACTATGATTAGTTTCCAAATTTAATAAATCAGGACTTTTATTTTCTTTTTACAAATTGTGTTCTTTCTAAAAAGCATTTTATAATAATGTTGTTTACAAACAACGCTTTGTATTTTTGTTGTTTATATTTAACATTGATAAAATATGTTATTTTTATTAACAATTAAAAATATGTTGCCTTTGCTGAAGCAATCTTTTTAAATCAATTCCTTTAACTCACTCAGCGCAAACAGTGGAATATCTGTTACCCAATCTTTTTCGGAATAATCTGCTAATGAAAATCTTAAACTTTTTTCCGGTTGGTATTTCTTATGAAAGTTAATCAAAGATTTTGCCTGCAAGTTGGTTTCGGCTTTTACTTCCACCGGATAAAAAGTGTTTTTGTAATCAAAAATAAAATCAATTTCTCCTGATGAATTCTCATGCGACCAATAAAAAGGCTTGATTTCATTTTCGGATATTAGTTGTTGTAAAACATACTGCTCGGTCAATGCGCCTTTGAATTCAGTGAACATTGCATTTCCGTCCAGCAGGATTTTTTCATCCAATCCGGCCAGAGCTCCTAATAAGCCCACATCAGAAGCAAATAGCTTGAAAGCATTTAGGTCAGCGTAAGATTTTAACGGAAAACCGGGTTTGGTTATTCTTTCGACCCGATAAGTCAAACCATATTGTTCCAGCCAATTGAGGGCTTTGTCGTAATCCCTGCCTCTCGCTCCCTTTTTCACAATTCCATACACAAATTTTTTGTTTTCTCTTGCCAGCTGAGCCGGTAAACTATGCCACAGCAAGCTGATTTTTGGAATTAAATCGGGAGAAGTATGCTTTGAGAAATCATTGTCATAAGCATTCAGAATATTTTCCTGAATTTCTCTTACTTTTCTGAAGTTTTTTTCCCGTGAAAAGGACTTTACTGCTTCCGGCATTCCACCTGTAAAGTAATATTGTTTGAGTAATTCAACAATTTTTGGTTTGAAAGTTTTTATCAAATCCCAATTCAGACTTTTAATTAAGTCCAGCAACTGATTTTCATCCATCGCCATCAGAAATTCTGAAAAAGTCATGGGATGCATTTCTAAAAACTCTACTTTTCCTACCGGAAAAGATTCACCAGTCAGGGAAACGCAAAGTAGAGAACCGGCGGCAATAATGGCAAATTCAGGTTTTTCCTCATTAAAATATTTTAATGCTGTCAATCCCCCCTTCACTTCCTGAATTTCATCCAAAACAATCAATGTGTTCTCAGGTTCAATTGTGATTCCGGCAGAAACCTGCAATGCCAGAAGAATCCGCTCCGGGTCAAAATCTTGTTTAAATAAATTCTGTAATAATTTATCCCGTTCAAAATTCACATAAACCATCTGTTCAAATTCCGAACGCCCAAAATCCTTCATTGCCCAGGTTTTACCAACCTGTCTTGCTCCTTTAAGAATTAGAGGCTTTCTGTTTTTTGAACTTTTCCACTTTTTTAATTTTGCTGAGATGTGCCTTTTCATACTGCAAATATATAAAAAACCAAAACCATAACACATTTTATGGTTGACTTTCGTGTTTATTCGTACATTTTATGGTGGACTTTCGTGTTTATATGTACATTTCATAGTGCAGTTTTAAGCTTATAATGCACATATCATGGTGGACTTTTGCGTTTAACTGCCGTCATTTCACCTTTAATGCACTTTAAATTTCCCCGGAATTCACTTCCCAATCCGATTTTTTTAATTTCATATTCCACATTTTACGGGTGGGTTCACCGAAATAAGCAATTTCAATTTCACGTATTTTTTTGGCTTTTAGTTTAGCCATGGCGCCCTGTGAACGGTAATTTTCTGTACCGACGTGAAAAATTACTTTATCCACAAACTGAAAAACATAATCCGACATTATTCTCATTTCCTGATGGTTGTATCCTTATTCCTTACAAAAAGTATAACCAATCAGATTGAAGCTTTCTTTTTCATTGCAAATTACAGAAACGGGTGTTTCCTTTAACTTAATCGGTTTTCCAATCCGTGATCAGATAAGTACATCCGCTTTCCTCTTGCTGTTGATTTTCATAAATTCGAAGAGAATAAAAAAATAAAATTCATATCTTCTTCATTTATAATTTTTCTTTTTTACTCATCTTCAAAAACCACATAATCCCAAAACTGATTGCAAATGAAATTCCCATAACCAAAGCCGAAGTTTTCATTCCGTCGGTCATCTCGATAAACAGACCGAAAATAAACAGACCGATGCACAACGCCGCTTTTTCAAAAACATCATAAAAACTGAAATAAGTAGTGTGATCTTCTGTCGGCGGAAGTAATTTGGCATAAGTTGAACGCGCCAGTGGCTGAATTCCGCCCATTACCAGTCCGACCAGACCTGCCATCAAATAAAACTGCATTTCAGCATTAGGGTCGTTGCGGTCGATGAAATAACCGAGCAAACAAACGATGACCCAGATGAAAATTCCAATCAGCAAAGTGTTTCTGTTTCCGATTTTTCCGGAAAGAAATGAAAACAGCCAGGCGCCGAGAATGGCCTCGATCTGAATCAGTAAAATTGTCATAATCAGTTTGTCTGTACTCAGCCCGATTTCGGATTGACCAAACAAGGCCGCCACCAAAAAAATGGTCTGCATGCCCAGACTGAAAAAGAAAAATGAGTAAAGAAAAATTCTCAAATCCGAAAATGAGAACAATTCTTTTGCGGTTTTTCTGAGTTCATTAAAACTTTCTCTGATGATGCTTTTTGGAATCTTTTTATCATAAACTCTTGACGGCAGTTTTTTAAATGTAATCTGTGCAAATCCCATCCACCAGAGACCGACCAGCACAAAACTCAGTCGGGTATAAAATGACTGATCGTCCTTTCCGATGGTCTGTATCAGCATTAGACAAAAAACGAGCAAAATCACCGAACCGATATAACCGATGATGAATCCGCCGGCGGAAACTTTGTCCATTTTTTCTTCGCTTGCAATTTCGGGCAGATAGGCATTGTAGAAAACCATACTGCCCCAATAACCGATTCCGGCGAGTACGTTGAGCAGCAGTCCGAGCCAGATTCTGCCGTCGGTAAAGAAAAACATCAGCATACAACTGATCGAACCGAGATAACAGAAAAATCTGAGAAATTTCTTTTTGTTTCCGATGGTGTCCGCAATCGAACTCAAAACCGGCGACAGCAGTATGACCACAAAAAAGCAAATCGCAAGCGAGAAATTGAATGCAGCCTCGGGATGAAAGCCCCAGAATTTTATCGGATTCGGTGTATTTGAAAGCGTGATGGCGCCGTAATAAATCGGAAAAATCGCTGATGCAATCACCAGTGAATGAACCGAGTTCGCCCAATCATAAAATTTCCAACCGCTGATGATCTTCGGATTGTCCTTTTCCAGCATAAAATAGTTTTATCCGGTAAATATAATTTAATCCCGACAAGGCTTCCAAATCTGAATTTAATTTGACTAATTTTGAGATTCAAATTATTGATCAAAACAATTTAAAATCAGAATCCTGTTGACATGAGTTTTCTCAATGCAGAATGGAAAAAACTGGCGATTGCAAATTATGTAACCGACGAAGAAATTCTGTCAGAATATCTTCCGGCAGGTACCGAATTGGATTTGTGGCAGAATAAATGCATGGTCAGTTTGGTTGGTTTTATGTTCAAAAACACAAAACTTTTGGGTGTGAAAATTCCTTTTCATGTCAATTTTGAAGAAGTCAACCTCAGATTTTATGTCAAAAGAATTGAAAATGGCGAATTGAAAAGAGGAGTGGTTTTCATCAAAGAAATCGTTCCCAAACCGGCGCTGAGCATTGTTGCCAATACGGTTTACAATGAAAATTATGAAACCCTTCCGATGTCTCACCGCTGGGAAGAAACGGCTGAATCTCTTTTTGTGGAATACAACTGGAAAAAAGGAAACCGGAAGAATTCTTTTTTAATCGAATCAGAACCGGAATCTCTGGAAATTGAACCCGGCACCGAAACCGAATTTATCACCGAGCATTACTGGGGTTATGCAAAAGTAAACGACCGGACCACAAACGAATATCAGGTCACTCATCCGCGCTGGAAAGTTTATCCGGTAAAAAATTATTCGATTGATGTCGATTTCGGAAAAGTTTATGGTTCTGAATTTGAATTTCTGAATACGGTAAAACCCGATTCTGTGATGCTAACAGAAGGTTCTGAAATTACGGTAGAGAAAAAGCGGAGGATTTGATTTAACCCCCCTCAAGGGTTCCAGACCCTTGAGGGGTTATACTGCTTGTGTTCAAGCCGTTAAAATACGACGTTTTAAATTAATTCGTTTAATATTTTAAGTAATTTTTTCTGTTTGATATTTAAAAAATCTGTTTGAATAGAATATTGAGAATTTGCTATAGGTTTACCTATTTTAAAAAGTAATTTGTACAGCCAAGTGCTTGAGTGTTTTATGTCAGGTTTTTTTAATTCTATAAATATTTGTCGATTTGTTGTCATGCCACGATGATAATTATTTACTATGAAAAACGATTTTATATTGTTAATCTCAACAACTTTTGATTTTGCTATTACATTGTGAATAATAATTTGATTGTCATTGATAGTTAATAGTGGTTTTCTTCTAAATAAAAGCAATAGCGAAAGAATAATTCCAAAGACAAATAATAATAAACCCAAAATTAGGAATGCACTTTTAAAAGGTTTGTCCCCAAAGTTAAAAATTTTTTCTCTTATAAATATCCCTCCAGTTACATTAAAGGAAGATATAATTAGGAGTAAAAATGAGGTTAATTTATTTGAGTAAAAGTTTAATTCTTTCATTTAATTTTTACATTTCGTTCGATTGCTTCAAACATTCGTATTGACAAAACCCTCTTATCCAATATCGCATATAGATGAAGTTAGCTTATCAACACTTTTTATTTTCACCAAAAATAAAAAATAAAACAGTTCAAAAAACTACAAATCAAAGAATTAATCAAAATCCTCCTGCATCTCAAAACAAATCCTTTCTCCATTTCCGGGATGGTTAAACTCCAGAAAACCGGCATGTAAACAAAGTATTTTTCCGGGTGTTCCGTACAATTCATCACCTAAAATCGGACAGTTCAAACCTTTTGAATGTGCAGAATGAACCCTCAGCTGATGGGTTCTTCCGGTAACCGGCCAATAGTGAATCAGCGCCCGGTTTTCTCTTTTTTCAAAGACTTTATAAATTGTTTTTGATTTTTTACCTTTTTCAAAATCAACTTTTTGTCTCGGCCGGTCGAGTATATCCGGTTTGAGCGGAAGATTGATTTCACCTTCCTCGTTTTTGGGAATTCCGTCTAAAAGTGCGGTATATCTTTTCGTTACAGTCTGTTTTAAAAACTGTTGCTGAAGATTCTTGTGCGCTTCTTTGGTTTTTGCAACCACCATCAAACCCGAAGTGGACATATCCAAACGATGCACAATCAGCGGTTCACAGTCTTTCATTTTTTCCTGTAACCTCGAATAAACCGAATCCTGAATTTCAATTCCGGGAACAGACAAAAGATTTTCGGGTTTGTTGACTACCACAATAAAATCGTCTTCAAAAATGATTTTAAGTTGTTTTTCTTTTGCCAAATCGTTCAGAATCGGATTTTCTTCTACAGCCGTTCCTTTCAGCATGTGTTTAAGTATCGGTCTGCATTTCCCGCTGCACGCCGGATAAAAATGACCATGTTTTCTGATTTCGGATTCGGGTGATGCACCATACCAGAATTCAGCAAATGCAATCGGTTGAAGTTCGTTTTTGAAAGCAAACTGTAGAAGTTTGGGCGTAGCACATTCACCAGCGCCCGAAGGTGGTTTTTCAAAAACGGTTTCACTGAAAATCGCACCCGGCCTTTTTTCTTCTTTGTCTTTGTTCAGAAATGAATATTGCTCAAAAAGCTGATTCTGAAGCTGATTTGATTTTTGTTTTCTCAGATTTTTTAATGCATCGATTTGATTTTGAAAAGATTGAATCTCATTTTCAAGTCTTTCAATTTCTGTTTTCCAGCTTCTTTTCAAAATTTTAAATCTGAACTGGTCATAATTGCTCTGTCTGAACAATTCTTTTTCAAGTTCAAGATATTCTTCTTCCGACAAAACCGATTTTTCTGTTTCTCTGACTGATTTCCTTTTGGCTTTATTTTCTTTCATCTGTTTTTTGAAACCTGAAATTTCTTTTTCAGATTCGGTCAGATACTTTTCTAATTCATTTTTTAAATCAATAAAACCGGAATGATTTTCAAGTGTTTCAATTTCATGATTGTATCGATTTAATTTCTGTTCACCTTTTTTGAAAAAACCGTCTTTGTCAAGCATGTCAAAAACCGGCGGAACAAACTTTTCATAATGATTTGAATCCATTAATTTACCCGAAAAAGCAGACAGATAACCGATTTGATTGTCAGGGTCACGAACGATTAAAACCCCAAACATTTTTCCGGTTGTAAAATCTTTTTCAGAACCGAAATGATTTGAAATATATTCTTTCAGTTCATCTGCTGCGAGTTTACAAAGCGGATGAGGCTCATAATAATGCGGATAATTGAACTTTTCAGGAAGTTGAATACCACTGATTTGTTCCGTATCGAAATAGGTGATTTTATTTTTGAAACCGGATTTCATTTCGGTTGTAAAATTAGTGAAAACACAAGAGTTGGAAGATTTGTTTGATTCATATTTTGGACTATAACCACAAAAACTTCCGGATTTAAATAGTTTTTAGGGTTATAACCATAAAAACTATATGTAGTCGAATTCCTAATTTTCCGTAATTTTGCAACATGATAAATACACTTCCAAAAATCAAACACAAGGATTCGTTGAATTTCTTTTTGATTGCCGGCCCGTGCGCCATTGAGAACGAAGATACGCCAAGAAGAATTGCAGAAAAAATTGTAAAAATCACAGATGATTTAAAGATTCCATACATCTTCAAAGGGTCTTTTAAAAAGGCAAACCGCTCAAGAATTGATTCTTTTACCGGAATTGGCGATGAAAAAGCACTGAAAATCATTCAGAAAATAGGAGAGGAGTTTGATGTTCCGACTACAACCGATATTCACGAACCGTCACATGCAGAACTTGCTGCTCAGTTCGTGGATGTTCTTCAGATTCCTGCGTTTTTGGTTCGTCAGACTGATTTGGTGGTCGCTGCGGCAAAAACCGGAAAACATGTAACACTGAAAAAAGGTCAGTTTATGTCGCCCGGAAGTATGAAATTTGCGGTTCAGAAAGTAACCGATTCAAACAATCCGAATGTGGCAATTATTGAAAGGGGAAATATGTTTGGTTACGGTGATTTGGTGGTGGATTACAGAGGGATTCCCGAAATGAAACAATTCGCACCTGTGATTCTCGATATTACCCATTCACTTCAGCAGCCGAATCAGTCAAGCGGTGTGACCGGCGGAAAACCCGAATTGATTGAAACCATTGCAAAAGCAGGAATAGCTGTGGGTGCAGACGGAATTTTTATCGAGACCCATCCCGATCCTTCAAATGCAAAAAGCGACGGCGCCAATATGCTTCATCTGGATCTGCTTGAGGATCTGCTCAAAAAATTAGTCAGAGTGAGAGAATCAATTCTTTAAAAACGATATTCCCGAAATGGGATTTTTAGCTGAATCGACAGAATTTTCTTCTCTTCGGTATTGAGATTTGACATAGAAAGCCCGAGCAGTCGGACAGGTTTGTGATAAGGTCGCTGTTCCCACAGTTGTTTTGCAATCGAAAACAGAAAATCTTTTTCATAAAAGAATTCGTCTTCGGTGCGGCTTCTGGTAAAAATTGAAAAATCCGGATATTTGATTTTGAGCGTCAGCGTTCTTCCTTTCACATCGTTTCTTTCGAGTCGGTAGCTCAGCTCATCCGCTATTTCTTCGATTTTTTCATACACATCTTCCTGTTCGCTGATGTCGTCCCAAAAGGTTTCTTCGACTGCAATGCTCTTTCTGATTCGGTTGGGATTGACTTCGGACAGATGGATTCCTCTGACCACATTGTAAAAATGTTTGCCCGATTTGCCAAACAGACTGACCATCTCATTCAGCGTTTTTTGTTTCATGTCTTTTCCGTTGAAAATTCCCAAAGAATTCATCCGTGCCGCAGTAACTTTTCCGACACCGAAAAATTTTTCGATCGGCAATTTTTCAAGAAAATCAATCACCTGATCGGGATGTATCGTTTTTTGTCCGTTGGGTTTGTTGATGTCGGATGCGACTTTTGCCAGAAATTTGTTGATTGAAATCCCTGCTGATGCGGTCAGTCCGGTTTTTTCAAAAATTTGTTTTCTGATTTCCCTGGCAATGTCGTTTGCAGAATCAATTCCTTTATTGTTTTGGGTTACATCGAGATAAGCTTCGTCAAGCGACAGAGGTTCGACCAGATCGGTGTATTCAAAAAATATATTTCTGACCTGTTTTGAAACTTCTTTGTACCTGTCAAATCTCGGTTTGACGATGATCAGATGCGGACACTTCTCAATTGCGATCCGGGTAGGCATGGCCGAACGGACGCCGAATTTTCTGGCTTCATAGCTGGCTGTGGTCAAAACCCCTCTGTGCATACCGCCAACTGCGATTGCTTTTCCTCTCAATTCGGGATGATCATACTGTTCCACAGATGCATAAAATGCGTCCATATCCACATGTATGATTTTTCGAATCGGGAATTCCATGATACAAATCTACAAATTCAGTCTGTCAGGGTGAAACTGGAAGCACTGAGTTATACTGAAATTATCAACGCTGATATTATTCATACAGTCAACCAGTTATTTAATCTGTCAAATCAATCTCTGATTGACAAAAAAAATGTAATTTTGCTCTCCATAAATTTTTATGAAGGAAATCAAGATACACGACAAGATTTTTGTGCCCTATATCACTTTTGAGGAAATAGAGCATGCGATCAAGAAGGTGGCGAACACGCTATACGAGCAGCACAAAAACGATGTGCCTGTCTTTGTTGGCGTGCTGAACGGTGTCATCATGTTTATGAGTGATTTCCTGAAACATTATCCGGGAGAATGCGAGATTTCATTTTTAAAACTCAAATCTTACGAAGGTACACATACCACCGGAAAGGTGGCAATGGAAATGGAAATACCGATGGATCTGAGCGGTCGGCATGTGATTATACTTGAAGATATCGTAGATACCGGAAATACACTTGAAACGCTGTATGAAATTCTGAACAAAAAGAATGTGAAAAGCGTGAAGATTGCGACTCTGCTGTTCAAACCGGATTCTTACAAAAAGGATCTGCCGATTGATATGGTAGCGATCAGCATCCCTAACCGTTTTGTGGTGGGGTACGGACTGGATTATGACGGATTGGGCAGAAATCTGCCGGATATTTATCAAATTAAATTAGAAGAATGATCAACATTGTATTATTTGGCCCTCCGGGCAGCGGAAAAGGAACTCAGTCAAAATATCTTGAGAAAACCTTTAATCTGAAACAACTCTCAACCGGTGATATGTTCAGATACAATCTGAAGCACGAAACCGAATTGGGAAAATTGGCTCGTTCATACATGGACAAAGGTCATCTGGTTCCGGACGAGGTAACTACAAATATGCTCAGGGCAGAGCTGACAAAACACAAAGGTTTTGACGGTTTTATTTTTGACGGCTATCCGAGAACCACTGCACAGGCAGGATCACTTGATCAGATTCTGGCAGAAGATTTGAATGATGAAGTGACCATCTGTCTTTCGCTGAGAGTGGATGATGAGATTTTGGTTTTGCGTCTATTGGGAAGAGGAAAAGAGAGCGGTCGGGCAGATGATGCAAATGAAGAAATCATCAGAGAAAGAATTCGCGAATACTATCAGAAAACCGATGAAGTAGCCGAATTTTATAAAGCACAAAACAAATATGTGGAAATCGACGGCGTGGGCAATATCGATGAGATTGCCGAAAAACTGAGCTGTCAGGTTGAACTGCATATCTGAGAATAAATTTCAATTGAAATACAGTCAGCCGTTCAGAAATGAGCGGCTGTTTTTTAGATCTATTTTCATTTCACGTAATATTTTATTGATTTTACACGTATAATGGAAAAGGTATTTGTTGACACCAATATCGTATTGGAATTTCAAATGGATGTCACAATTACAAGAAATAAGAAAGATTTTAAAAATTCAAGTTTGCCGGTTTTTACTGTCAATGAGTATTTGAACCGCTGATTTTTTTTTACTTTCGATTCTTCAACCGAATTTTATAAATTATGTTTTTTCTGCTGTTTGGACTTTTTGTACTCCTTCTGATATCAATTCCGATCGGAATTGCATATCTGATTTTCAGATTTCTGTCAAAAAAAGGATACAAAAAAATCGGTTTGATTGTTTTGTTTTCTGTAATCGGCGGGATGATTTATATAATTTATACCGCGATTTATCCGACAGACAGTTTCTACAAAGATGAATTTGAAAACTTTACAGAAATTGAATTTCCAAAATCAGCCAAAATTGTTTGGAAGGATTCGAGTTATCCGGATATTCACGGTGATTATCAGGCAGGTATGATATTTATTGCTGACAGTGCGGATTATGAGAATTTACTGAACCGGATTAAAAATAATTCCAAAGTCAGTACAGATACAATTAATTATCGGTTTGAAGAAGGAGAGATTACTTTCGCAAAAGAGAATTCAACCCGATTTTCATCTGTTTGGTCAGATGATGAAAGACTGCCTTTTACCCTGATATTCAGATCCGACGGTCATTACATTTATTTTTCAGGAGCAAACCTGTAAAAAGTTTAAATCAATTTTTCAGAAATCACTCACCCGACTTTTTAATCTCAGTCAGTTTTGTTTCTTTTTTATTGCAGATTTCAAATACAAAATCATAGGATTTCTGTTTTCGATAGGTCGCACGATAAATTCTGCAGGGTTCGGCTCTGACCTCGTCAGTACCGAAATTTGTGATTTCGCTTTTCCCGAACAGTTCGTCATACACAAAAATGCTGTCCAGTTTTTCGGATTTTATAAATTCCGTAGCTTCATCCGAATAAACAATCGGATAAATCTTTGCTTCTTCAAGCGTTCTCGAATTGGGCAGATACGAACACTGTGCTGCCTTTGAACCAAAAAAGAAAGCCACAAACAGCAGCCCGATTCCAAAACCGATCAGATAAAAACGAAGTCTTCTGAGAAAACTCATAAGATTTGAAAATTAGTCTGCAATTATACGATTAATAAATTGATGTCGTGAAAATTCAGATCAAACCATTCGCTGACCTGCTGATTGGTCACTCTGCCGTGAAACAAATAGATGCCCTCTCTCAGCCCCATATCCGATTTGACCACTCTTTCAAAACCGCCTTCGTTAGCGATTTTCAGCAGATAAGGCATAAAGAAATTGCTCATCGCTTTGGTTGCGGTACGTGCCACACGCGAGGTGATATTGGCAACGCCATAGTGAATCACACCGTGTTTGATCACAATCGGATTGTCGAGGGTTGTAATTTCAGAAGTTTCAAAGCAGCCGCCGTTGTCTATGCTCAGATCGATGACCACAGCGCCAGGTTTCATGTTTTTAACCATCTTTTCGGTCACCACACAGGGCGCACGGACTTCGCCTCTCAGCGCACCGATCGCAACATCACATCTTTTTAATGACTTTGCCAGTTCTTTCGGATCGAGCATTGAAGTTGAAACTCTGACACCCAGATCGGTTTGCAGTCTTCTCAACCGGCTGAGCGAATCATCAAAGACCCGAACGCTTGCACCCAGTCCCAATGCTGCTTTTGAAGCATATTCGCCAACCGTTCCGCCGCCGAGTATCACCACTTCTGTCGGTCTGATTCCTGCCACACCGCCCATCAGTATTCCGTTTCCGCCGTTGGTGTTTGACAGCAGTTCGCCTGCAAGCAGTATGGAAGCGGTCCCCGCAATCTCGCTCAGCAGTCTGACAATCGGCAGATAACCGTGTGAATCTTTGATAAATTCAAAACCGATGGCAGTTGTTTTTTTTGCAGACAGTTTTTCGAAATAAGTTCTTGTCTGCATATTGATCTGAACCGTCGAAACCAGAAATGAATCAGGATTCAACATTTCTATTTCATTGTTGGTCAATGGGTTGACTTTGAGCACAACAGGTTTTGAAAAAACTTCTTTCTGATCGTAAGAAATCTTTGCGCCTGCCTCAGAATATTCGTTGTCAGAATAATTTGCACCTTCGCCGGCACCCGACTCAACTGTGATTTCATGACCGTTGGCCACCAAAACCTGAACCGCATCCGGATTCAGACAAACCCTTTTTTCCTGCAGATGAATCTCTTTGGGAATGCCGATACTCAAATTGCCGCTTCTCAGTTTTACCTCTAATCTCTCCGCTTTCGGGATGAGCTCCTGACGTGAAAATGGTGTGTAGACTCCGGTACTTTCCATTTTATAAAATTAATCAAAAAAAATGTTTCTGATGCCTTCTTCCGAAATAATTTTGACCCGATGAAAGTCCTCAGGAAGCAGTCCGCTGATTCGGTCAGGCCACTCGATAAAACAGGGGAAACCGGAATCGAGATATTCATCCGTGCCAAAATCAAGCGCTTCTTCTTCTGATTTGATTCGATAGAAATCAAAATGATAAATCTTGCCGGTCGGACAGTCATATTCATTGATGATCGAAAAAGTAGGACTGCTGACTTCGTCCTCTGACCCCATCTTTTTGACCAGAGATTTGATCAGTGTGGTTTTACCTGCACCCAGCTCACCCTCAAACAGCACCACCGGATATTTGAACCCTTCCAACAGCTTTTCGGCTGTTTCGTCGAGCTGATCAAGTGAATTAATCTGAATTGTCATTGAGACCGTATTTTAAGATTTCGGGCTCAAAGTTATGAAAGGAATAATGATTTCTTCCATAGAAATTCCACCATGCTGATAGGTGTCTTTGTAATAATTCACAAAATGGTTGTAATTTTTCGGGAAAGCCAGGAAGATATCTTCTTTTGCAAAAATATATTTTGAACTCACATTGACCCTGGGGAGATAATAACCTTCCGCATCTTCGATCACAAACACATCGTTGTCATCATACTGAAGTTTTCTTCCCATTTTGTATCTGATGTTGGTGCTGGTTTCGCGGTCACCGATCACCTGAGAAGGTTTTCTGACAAAGATGGTTCCGTGGTCGGTGGTCAACAGGATTTTCATACCTTCTTCCTGCGCCTTTTTGATGATTTGGAACAGATACGAATTTTCAAACCAGCTTTTTGTAATCGAACGATAGGTCTTGTCGTCACGAATCATCTGACTCACAATCTGATTGTCGGTTTTGGCATGAGAAAGAATATCGATAAAGTTGTAAACGATGACTGTCAGATTTTTGTTTTTGTATTTGTGGAAATCATCGAGCACTTTCTTTTCAAAATCTGAATTCAGGATTTTGTAATACTGGGTGGTCAAATCTGACAAACCCAGTCTTTTCATCTGATCGTCGAGAAATTCTTTTTCGAACTGATTTTTATTTCCGTCCTCATTATCATTCAGCCATTTGTCCGGAAATCTTTTTTCGATTTCTGACGGCAGAAGACCCGAAAACAATGCGTTTCTTGCATATTGGGTTGCAGAAGGAAGTATACTGTAGTACATCTGTTCTTTGTCGACATTGTACATATTGTTGAACAGTGGTTCAATCGTTTTCCACTGATCAAACCTCAGATTGTCAATCACAATCAGCAGTGTGTTTTTGTCTTTTGACAAATGTGGTTTTGCAAATTCTTTGAATACGGTATGCGAGAGCACGGGTTTATCTTCGGAGTGCAACCAGTCGTGATAATTTTTCTTTACAAATTTAAAGAAAGCTGCATTTGCTTCTCTTTTTTGGTCTTCGAGTATGACTGCCATTTGGTTGTCTTCAATATTTTCGAGTTCCAATTCCCAGAAGACCAGCTTTTTGTATATGTCTTTCCAATCGTCAAAATCTCTTGCGTTCATCAGATCCATTGCGATTTTTCTGAATTCCTGCTGATAGTTGACCACTGTTTTTTCGGTAATCAGTTTGTTTCTGTCCAGAATTTTTTTCAGACTGAGCAAAATCTGATTTGGATTGACCGGTTTGATCAGATAATCGGCGATATGCGCACCGATCGCTTCTTCCATGATGTGTTCCTCTTCGCTTTTTGTAATCATCACCACCGGAAGCTGTGGTTTGATTTCCTTGATTTTCATCAGCGCTTCCAGACCACTCATTCCGGGCATATTCTCATCGATGAGAACTGCTGCGAAATTTTCGTTTGGAATGATTTCGAGTGCATCGGTTGCATTGTTGATCATTTTGGTTTCATAACCTTTCTTTTCAAGAAAAATTGAATGTGGTTTCAGGAGTTCAATCTCATCATCTATCCATAAAATCTTTATCGCCATAAGACTGTTTTGTTTTAAATTTGTAAATTAATATTTGTTAAAATTCTGAATTTTGGAGTTCGTAAACAAGCTCAAGGTATTTAACGATCCGGTGCACGGTTTTATTAGCATACCCAGTGAATTAATTTTTGATATCATCCAGCATCCGTATTTCCAGCGACTGCGAAGAATATGCCAAACCGGTCTGACCGAACTGGTTTATCCGGGTGCGAGACATTCGAGGTTTCATCATGCTCTGGGTGCTATGTTTTTGATGCACAAAGCATTGGATACGCTCGAAATCAAAGGGATAAAAATTTCTGATGAAGAAAAAAATGCAGCACTGATTGCAATTCTTCTTCACGATATCGGTCACGGTCCTTTTTCGCATGCATTGGAACATACGATCATGGAAGATTGGCGGCACGAAGAAATTTCTCTCCACATCATGGAAATGCTGAACAATGAATTTTCGGGTCAGCTTGAATTGGCAATCAAAATTTTCAAAGGCGAATACAAAAGAAAATTTCTGACCCAACTGGTTTCGAGTCAGCTGGATGTCGATCGGTTGGATTATCTGAAAAGAGACAGTTTTTTTACCGGCGTGGTGGAAGGAAACATCAATCCAGACCGGATCATTTCGACAATGAATGTAAATGATGATCAGCTGGTGATTGATTCAAAAGGGATTTATTCGATCGAAAAATACCTGATTGCTCGAATGTTTATGTACTGGCAGGTATATAACCACAAGACTTCTGTAACAGCCGAGGTGCTTGCCATTCAAGCATTGAGACGTGCAAAGGAGCTCAGCCGTTCGGGTGAAAAATTATTTGCAACGCCTGCCTTGGATTATTTTCTGAAAAATCCGAAATCACCCGATTGGGCAGAGCGTCTTGAATATTTCACAAAACTTGATGACAGCGATATATGGACCTGTCTGAAACAGTGGCAGCATCACGACGACAAAACTCTGGCTTATATTTCATCTGCACTGGTCAACAGGAGGCTGCCGGTTTCAAAAATATACAGCAAAAAAATTTCAAATCAAAAAATTGAAGAATTGACCGAAGAGGCAAAGACGATTGTGGGTGTTGGCGACGGCAGTTATTTTGTTCATCAGACCCGCATCAGAGTTGCTCCATATGAACGCGGTCACTCACCGATTTATATCATGAACAAAGACAAAACGCTGGATGAAATTTCTGATTCACCGCTTCAAATTTTGTCGCACCATCTTCTGAATCCGATCGAAAAGTATCACCTATGTTATTTGAATGTTAAGAAAAAAGCATAATTCAATCGGCAGATATATCCAAAATTTATATTTTTGCAGTCTATGGAATTTAGCGCGTTAGAGATTTCTTCTTTTTTGGAAGGGAAAATTGAGGGGAATCCGGAAGTTAAAGTTGAGACCCTTTCAAAGATTGAAGAGGGTAAGTCCGGATCAATTTCGTTTTTGGCCAATCTCAAATATGAGAACTATCTGTACAGTACGGGTGCGTCGATTGTTATCGTCTCAAACGGCTTTGTTCCCAAAAAGGAGGTGTCTGCAACTCTGATATATGTGGACGATGCCTACCGTTCGTTCACCCGACTTTTGAATCACGCCAATCATCTGAGAAGCAAAAGAAAAGGAATCGAGGAAAATTCATTTGTCAACGAATCGGCAATAATTGGAAAAGATGTGTATGTAGCGAACTTTGCATACATCGACAGAGACTCTGAAATCGGTGATGATGTGATGATTTTTTCAAATGTACATGTCGGTCAGAATGTAAAAATCGGCGAGGGCAGCATCATCCATTCGGGAGTCAGACTTTACCCTGACACAGTAATTGGAAAAAACTGTATCATCCATGCCAATACGGTCATAGGAGCCGATGGTTTCGGATTTACGCCAAAAGAAGACGGTTCGTTTGAAAAAGTTCCTCAGATTGGGAATGTAATCATCGGTGACAATGTGGAAATCGGTTCTTCATGTACCATCGACCGTGCAACGCTTGGTTCGACCATCATCCGTTCGGGTGTGAAACTTGACAACCAGATACAGATTGCGCACAATGTTGAAATCAGTGAAAACACTGTGATTGCGTCTCAAACCGGGATTGCCGGTTCTACCAAAATCGGCAAAAACTGTATCATCGGCGGTCAGGTCGGCATCATCGGTCATCTGAAAATCGGTGATTTTGTCCAGATTCAGGCACAAAGCGGTGTGAACAGCAATCTGGCTGACAGAGCAAAGGTTTACGGTTCGCCTGCGATGAATGCGGCTGACTTTAGAAAATCTTATGTATATTTCCGCAATTTTCCTGAAATCGTCAGGAAATTGGATGAACTCGAAAAAGAAATTAAACAAACAATAAAGGAATAATGTCTGATAAGCAAAAAACACTTGCCGGAGACTGCGTTTTGAACGGAGTGGGATTGCACACCGGTTGTAAAGTGAATCTGACTTTGAAGCCGGCGCCAGTCAATACCGGTTTTGTATTTGTCAGAACCGACCTGGAGGGTATGCCGCATGTGGAGGCAGATGCAAATTATGTGACCAACACTGAAAGAGGCACAACCATTGAAAAAAAAGGTGTTGAAATCCATACCACCGAGCACTTGCTTGCAGCGCTGACCGGAACGGATTTGGACAATGTCTACATTGAAATTGACAACGACGAAATTCCGATTTTGGACGGCTCTGCAAAATTGTTTGTTGAAGCAATTCAGAAAACCGGAGTAGTTGAGCAGGACAAAGCAAGAGAATATTTTGTAATCAAAGAGATTATCACTTATACCGATCCGGCGACCGGATCAGAGATAACTGCGATTCCTTCAGATGATTATCAGGTGACCACAATGGTTGATTTTGGAACCAAAGTTTTGGGCACACAGAATGCATCGATCAAAAATATTTCAGAGTTCAACAACCAGATTGCAAATGCAAGGACTTTCAGTTTTCTGCACGAACTTGAATATCTGCTTGACTCGGGACTGATCAAAGGCGGCGATTTGAGCAATGCGATCGTATATGTGGACAAAGAAATCACACCCGAAACAAAAAAGAAACTGACCAGAGCATTCAACAAAGAGGATGTAGCCATCCAACAAAACGGTGTTTTGGATAATATCACGCTTCACTATCCGAATGAAGCTGCACGTCACAAATTACTCGACGTGATCGGAGATTTGGCATTGGTCGGCGTAAAGCTGAAAGCAAAAATCATTGCCAACAAACCCGGTCATAAGATCAACACAAACTTTGCAAAAAAATTGAGCAAACAGATTGCGATCGCAAAAAGAAAGAATGTCCCCGAATTTGATCTGACCAAAGATCCGATCTACGACATCAACGATATATTAAAAATTCTTCCGCACAGACCGCCTTTCCTTCTTTTGGACAAGGTGATTGAAAAATCAGAAAAATGCCTGGTCGGCGTAAAGAATGTAACCATGAACGAACCGTTCTTTGTCGGACACTTCCCTCAGGAACCGGTTATGCCGGGTGTGCTTCAGGTAGAAGCGATGGCACAGTTGGGCGGAATTTTGGTGCTTGGCGAGATTGACGATCCGAGGGATTATTCGACTTATTTCATGAAAATTGAAAACGTGAAATTCAAAAGAAAAGTAATTCCGGGTGATACGCTGATTCTCAAAGTCGAGCTGCTTCAGCCAATTAGAAGAGGAATCGTACACATGCGCGGTTATGCATACGTGAACGATACCATCGCTGCAGAAGCAGAGATGATGGCACTGGTTACAAAAGACAAAATCTAAATTGATCAAAATGAGTCAGCCACTTGCTTATATTCATCCGGGTGCCAAGGTTGCAAAAACAGCAGTCATCGAGCCTTTTTCAACCATTTATGATGATGTTGAAATCGGAGAAGGAACCTGGATCGGGCCCAATGTGACCATTATGGAAGGTGCCAGAATCGGGAAAAACTGCAAAGTGTTTCCTGGTACCGTGATTTCTGCCGTTCCTCAGGATTTGAAATACCAGGGCGAAAAAACACAAACCATCATTGGAGACAATACTGTGATACGGGAATGTGTGACCGTCAACAAGGGAACAAATGCACTCGGTTATACCAAGATCGGCAACAACTGTCTGGTGATGGCAACTGCACATATCGCACACGACTGTGTGATCGGCGACCATGTAATACTGGTCAACGGTGTCGGACTTGCAGGGCATATCGTGGTAGGTGACCATGCATTTGTAGGCGGAATGAGCGCTGTTCATCAGTTTACCATGATCGGCGAACATGCGTTTATTGCCGGCGGCTCGCTGGTCAGAAAAGATGTGCCTCCTTATGTGAAGGCTGCAAGAAATCCGCTTTCTTATGCCGGAATCAATTCGGTCGGACTGAGAAGAAGAGGATTTACACCTGAAAAAATTTCAGAAATTCAGAATATTTATCGAATCCTGTTTCAAAAAAATAAAAACACCACTCAGGCGCTTGAACTGATCGAAGCCGAATTTGAAGCAACCAAAGAAAGGGATCTGATTATCCAATTCCTGCACAACAGCTCAAGAGGAGTGATGAAAGGATACAATCCGAGAGGAGAAATTTAAAATCAGAAATAAAATTTATTAAATGGCAACAACAGCAGATATAAGAAAAGGACTGTGTATCAACTGGAACAATGATACCTGGAAGATAGTGGAGTTTCAGCATGTGAAACCCGGAAAAGGACCTGCATTCGTTAGAACAAAACTGAAAAGCATCACAACCGGCAAAGTGCTCGAAAATACTTTTTCGGCCGGACACAGAATTGACGAAGTTAGAGTTGAAACCCGAAAATATCAGTATCTGTACGAGGATGACAACGGTTTCCATTTTATGAACAATGACGATTATTCTCAGGTTTATCTGAACAAAAATATGATTGAAAATGCTCAGTTTATGAAAGCCGGCGACGAGGTAACCATCCTGTTCAGAGCAGAAGACGAAATGCCGCTGTCGGCTGATATGCAGCAGTTTGTGGTTCTTGAGATCACTTATACCGAACCCGGACTGAAAGGTGACACCGCAACCAATGCGATGAAACCTGCAACCACCGAAACCGGAGCAGAAATCAGGGTCCCGCTGTTTATCAACGAAGGAGACAAAGTAAAAATCAATACAGAGGACGGTTCCTATATGGAGCGAATCAAAGATTGATTTTTTTAATTAATAAAATAATTATGCCTCATTGCCGATCCGACAGTGAGGCTTTTTTGATTTGATTGGACAAATAGATTCGGCTTTTAGGATTGAAAGTCATACCAAAATTTATCAGATAATTGAATCAATCTTGTTATGGTTTTGAATCAAATCTTTAAATATCTATGCATAAAAAGACCTAAATTTGTACTTTCTTATAAAACTTTGAGATGATAAAATCAATCATAGCAGGCACCGGACATTATGTGCCTGAAAACACAGTGACAAATGATGATCTTGCCAAAGTGATGGACACCAATGACGAATGGATTCGTGAGCGGACCGGAATCGAGGAGAGAAGACATCTGGGCAGAAATTCTGATATGTCAACATCTGATCTCGGTGTCCAGGCAGCAGAAATTGCGCTGAAAAATGCCGGTCTGACCCCAAAAGACATCGATTTCATCATATTTGCAACACTCAGCCCCGACTATTTCTTTCCGGGCTGCGGTGTGCTGCTGCAGCAGAAACTCGGCTGTGACACCATCGGCGCGCTCGATGTGAGAAATCAGTGTTCGGGCTTTATTTATGCAATTTCAACAGCAGATGCATATATCCGTTCGGGTATTTATAAAAATATTTTGGTAGTCGGTGCAGAAGATCATTCTTTTGGTCTCGATATGACCACTCGCGGGAGAGGCGTTTCTGTCATCTTTGGTGACGGGGCCGGGGCTGCGGTTGTAACTGCATGCGAGGAAGAGGGCAGAGGCATCATCAGTACAAATTTGCACAGTCAGGGTGAATATGCCGAAGAGCTTGCGGTGCTGTTTCCGGGTACAATTTACGGTTGGTCAGATGTTCTTTTGGAAGATGACAATCAGATTACTGCAGATCAGATTTATCCGCACATGAACGGAAATTTTGTATTCAAACAGGCGGTGACCCGTTTTCCGGAATCAATCAAAGAAGCATTTGAGAAATCGGGCGAAAAGATTGAAGATTTAAAATTATTTATACCGCATCAGGCAAATCTGAGAATCAGCCAGTTTGTACAAAGACAGATGGGACTGAGTGATGATCAGGTATTTAACAACATTCAAAAATATGGCAATACCACAGCAGCATCCATTCCGATTGCACTGAGCGAGGCGGTACAGCAGGGAAAAGTCCAAAAAGGAGACCTGATCTGTATGACTGCTTTTGGCAGCGGATTCACATGGGGCAGCGTGTTGATGCGCTGGTAAAAGCCGGTCAGAAAGAAGCATTTTTTTCTGTTCATATTGTCGGCACTGCTTCCGGTCGTGTTTTTCTGTTTTTTTATTTATCTGAGAGATACCGATAAAGAGCCGCTGTGGATGCTGGCATTGAGCTTCCTGATCGGTGTACTGATTACTCTTCCGATTGCGAGTATTGAATTTGGGTTGACCCATTTGCTGATTAAACTCGGAATTGGTGGACGTTTAAAAAATTTCCTGAATGCATTTGCAATCGCCGGGATTGTTGAGGAAGGCGTAAAATATATTGCGGTTAATTTATTTCTGAGAAGAAACCGGTTTTTTGATCAGTGTTATGACGGTATCGTCTATGCTGCATTTATCTCGCTCGGTTTTGCATCTGTCGAAAACCTGCTCTATATCTGGCGGCTTGGTTTTGAAACAGCGATTGTCAGAGCCTTTATGTCGATTCCCGCACATATGCTTTTTGCAGTTTTCATGGGCTATTATTTTGCACTCGGGTTCAGAAGCGATCAGTCCAAAAGGAAAAAACATTTATTGCTTGCGTTTATCATACCCGTGCTTTTACACGGATTATATGATTTCTTTCTTTTTGATATTCAAAAATCACCGGTCATCTATTTTGTATTGATCACCTTTCTCTGTCTCAGTCTTTGGCGTTACGGACTCAAACGAATCCGAACCCTGATTGCATTTGACAATGAGAGAATGAATGACGGAGAAAACAGAGAGGGTTGATTTCTTTTTTGAAATTTTTTTTCCACTTTCTGTCTCAATGGATGGGAACTTCTCAAGGATATAACATTCTCTAAAAAAATCAGTCATTCATCTTTTAAGGAAAGTGAAAATTGAATGATTTTTTTGGAAAATCAATGAAAATATTCTGTCGAATACTGAAGAAAACACCCTAAAAAGAAGCCGGAATTGATCCGGCATTCATTTTATGGTTTTTTCAACTGATTATCTCACGATCAGTTTTTGGGTTTGTTTTTGTTTTCCGTTAAAGAATTCAACCACATAAACTCCGTTTGGCAGACTGAAACGAATACTGTCACCTGATTTGATGCTGTTTCTTTTCAGAACTGTTTTTCCGCTCATATCAGTAATTTTAACCGTACCCGATTCATTTGATTCGATTTGGAAGAAATCTTTTGCAGGATTCGGATAGATTCTGAATACGGTTTTGTCTAAATCGTTTGTTGACATTTCAATTCCGCATTCAAAAGGATCAAAGAATACTTCACCCAAATTCGGATCATCAATTTTATGGAAGATCACATCTTCAACTTCGGCTTCGGTTGACTGCTCACCTTCGATCCAACAGTTGTGAAGTGCTTTGACTTCGTTAGGAGTATTGTTGTACAACGCATAAACCACACCTCCGTTTCCGTTTTCGCTGAATACATTCTGACCCGGATTGAAATCATCAGGGTCGTCACTTCCCAGATTGATTTGAGCAGTTTCCTGGAGTGTAATTCCCCACAGGTTTCTTCTGATCTGGTTGTTGGTCACATAAACCAGTGAGGTGCTGTAAAGATTGATTCCGCTTCCACCCAGCATGGGTTCGCCTTCGGTATCATTATCTTCGATGATATTATCTGCAATGATTCCGGAAGAAGCCGGACCCATTGAGGTGATTCCGTAACGGTTGTCTCTGACTTCGTTTCCTGTAATCAGAATTTTGTTGGTAACGCCAACCAGACTTGAAGCAGAAATACCGCCCACTTTGGTCAGATTTCTGTCTCCGATCACAATATTGTTGATGATTCTGATGGTATCTGTTGTACCGCTCGGACCCATATTGATCTGAGGAGCATTTCCGTTCAGCTGATGATTTCCTTCCAGGAAATTTCCCTCAATCCATGCAGATACCGATACATTTGCAGCAGAACTCAGCGCCGGTTTGTCGTTAAAAAAGAAAAATGAATCTTTTACGATCGGACTTCCTTTTGAAAATGAAATTGCACCGCCGGTCGATGATCCTGCCGAGTTTTCAGAAACTTCACAATTGTACATCTGGAAATTTGCGGTTACAACCTTCAGACCGCCACCGTATTCGATCATTGTATTATTAAAATAAACTTCAGATTCGTCATAGAACCAGAATCCTTTGTAATGATCGGTTGGATCAACAGCAGTTATTTCAACCAAATCTTCTGCGTCGCTTCTGAAATACCCTTTCACGCCGATTTCAACACCTGGATCAATCTTTAAGATCAGATTGGTATTGAGCGAAAGTGAATCGTTTTCCATAACCATCAGGTCTTCGTGAAGTGTATAAACATTGTCGTCAACCGTCACAGTGGTCGGAGAATCAGCCGCTATATCGTCGAGTGTCCAATTGACGCCGGTATTTGGAGTCGAATATTGTGCGTTGAGTCCAAAAGCAGTTAACAACAAACCAATCGTAAAAATTTTGTTTTTCATATCTTGTTAATTAATTTTTTAATAAAGGCCGCAAGTTAGAATAAATTGCCGAAATTTGCGGGCATATAGAGTAATGTTTATGCTGACAAAAAGAGCAAAATATGGTTTGAAAGCGATGAAGTATCTGGCAGGACAGCCGTTGGGAGTTCCTGTTTTGATTTCAGAAATTTCGGAACACGAGAATATTCCTTTTAAGTTTCTTCAGGGGATACTTTTGAGTTTAAAAAAATACGGATTTTTGGATTCAAAGAAGGGAAAAGGTGGCGGATATTTTCTGAAAATGGAGGCGAAGGACATCAATATGGCATCACTTTTTAGGATTTTGGACGGTCCGATTGCGTTGGTTCCGTGTGTAAGTTTAAATTATTATGAAAAATGTGATGATTGTTCTGATGAGTACACATGTTGCGTAAACCGCCTGATGGCGCAGGTTAGAGACCGCACCCTCAAGCTGCTTGAGAACGAGACTTTGGCTGATTTGATAAAAGATCAAAAAAAATTCCCAGAATAGTATACTAAATTAATAGACTTTTATATATATTTGTCTCCAGAAAAAGTCATTAACCAATCTGAACTTTTCTAAAGTCTTAATTTTTTAAGATTATTTGTGTGTTAGTTATTTGGCCTCATAGTTGAACTCTCTACTGTGAGGTTTTTTTTGCCTTGTTTTTCAGATTCTGAATTTTATTTTCTGACATTATATTAATAGGTGTCTTCGGGAAGAAAAATCAAATTATATTTCGGATTCGAATTTGAACCGTTGAGAGGCGAGTTCTCAATCAAAAATTAAAATACTTTATTCTTAATTTGTCAAATAAAAAAATCTTCCTACATTTGCACGCCTAAAAGTATGCTGAATCATTGGCTGCTTTTAGGAGAGTTTAAGTTTAAAAGTAGAGCCAGAGCGGTTCTATACTGTAAAATAAACGTATTTATGTTAACAGATCCAATTTCAGATTATCTGACACGCATCAGGAATGCGATGTCTGCAGGACACAAAGTTGTTGAGATACCTGCATCTAACCTTAAAAAGGAAATTACAAAAATCCTTTACGATCAAGGTTACATTTTGAACTTCAAATTTGAGGACGGAAATCATCATCAGGGTTTGATCAAGATCGCTCTGAAGTATGACAGGATGACCAAAGAACCGGTTATCAGAAAACTGAAGAGAGTTTCGCGTCCAGGATTGCGTCAGTACAAAGGCGCCGGAGAACTTCCAAGAATATTGAACGGACTTGGAGTAGCAATCGTTTCTACTTCAAAAGGTGTAATGACCGATAAACAGGCTCGTCAGGAGAATGTTGGAGGTGAAGTATTGTGTTTGGTATATTAATGATTAAAAGAAGAAGAAAATGTCAAGAATAGGACACGCACATATCAACATTCCCGCCGGTACTACCGTAGAAATGAAGGACGGTGTTGTAACCGTTAAAGGGAAAAATGGAGAAATGACCCAGACCATTAAAGAAGGTTTTGAACTGAAAATCGAAGATGGCGTACTGACCGTTACCAGACCGTCAGAATCAAAAGAGGACAGATCACTTCACGGTCTTTACAGATCGCTGATCAACAATATGGTGATTGGTGTTACTGAAGGATTTAAAAAACAGCTTGAACTTGTAGGTGTAGGATACAGAGCATCTCATCAGGGACAGGTTTTGGATCTTTCGCTCGGGTTTTCGCACAACATCATGATGGAACTTCCAAAAGAAGTATCAGTAGAAACCCTTTCAGAAAAAGGTAAGAATCCGGTGATTACACTGAGCTCGCATGACAATCAGCTTTTGGGCATGGTTGCAGCAAAGATCAGATCATTCCGTAAGCCTGAGCCATACAAAGGAAAAGGAATTAAGTTTGTAGGAGAAGTATTAAGAAGAAAAGCAGGTAAGACTGCATAATAAATTATAATCGAACAATGGCACTATCAAAAACAGAAAAAAGACAAAAGATAAAAAGACGTGTTCGTCGTAATATCTTTGGAACAGCAGAAAGACCAAGATTGTCTGTGTATCGTTCCAACAAAGAGATTTACGCTCAACTGATCGATGACAAAGCGGGCGTAACGCTTGCATCAGCATCGTCGAGAGAGAAGGCAGAAGGAACCACCAAAACAGAAATTTCTGCTTCAGTAGGTAAGCTGATTGCCGAGAAGGCAAAGGCTAAAGGAATTGAAACAGTTGTTTTCGACAGAAACGGTTTTGTGTATCACGGTAGAATCAAAGCTTTGGCTGACGGAGCAAGAGAAGGAGGTTTAAATTTCTAAGAAGCGAAAATTATGTTAGGATTCAAAAATATTGAAAAAGTAAAACCGGCGGGAATGGAACTTACCGACCGTCTGGTAGGTGTACAAAGAGTTACCAAAGTGACAAAAGGAGGACGTGCATTCGGATTCTCTGCCATCGTTGTGGTTGGAGACGGAAACGGAGTTGTAGGTTACGGACTTGGTAAATCAAAAGAGGTGGCGAGTGCAATTGCAAAAGCAGTTGAAGACGCAAAGAAAAATCTGGTAAGGATTCCTTTGACCGGTAACACGGTACCTCATGAAAACGAAGCAAGATACGGAGGCGCTCAGGTGTTTTTGAGACCAGCTTCTGTAGGTACCGGTGTGATTGCGGGTGGAACTGTCCGTGCGGTTTTGGAATCGGTTGGTGTACATGACGTACTGTCAAAATCAAAAGGTTCTTCAAACCCTCACAACGTGGTGAAGGCTACATTCAAAGCATTGCTCGAAATGAGAAGTGTGAACGAAGTTGCCCGTCAGAGAGGAATTTCTGTAACCAAAGTGTTTAACGGCAAATAATTTTTGAGATGAGTAAAGTGAGAATCAAACAGGTACGCAGTGCAATCAACAGAGAGAAATCTCAGAAAGATACGCTGATCGCATTGGGACTTAGAAAGATGAACCAGGAAGTTGAGCATGAATCAACGCCGGCCATCGAAGGAATGATCAGAAAAGTTTCACACCTGGTAAAGGTTGAAAGATAATTATTTGTAATTCAAAGTACACTTAAAAAAGAAACAAAATGAAATTAAATAATCTAAAACCCGCAGCCGGCTCTGTAAAGAAGAAGTTCAGAAAGGGCAGAGGACAGGCAAGCGGAAACGGAGGAACAGCCGGAAGAGGTCACAAAGGTGCCAAATCCAGATCAGGGTACTCGAGAAATGTCGGATTTGAAGGCGGACAGATGCCGCTTCAGAGACGTGTTCCGAAATTTGGTTTTAACAACATCAACAGAGTTGAATACAACGGTATCAATCTGGATGTAATCCAATTGCTGGTTGACAACAAGAAAATCAGCGACAGCCTGACAAAAGAAGATTTGGTGAATCACGGTCTTGCACACAAGAACGATCTGATCAAAATCCTGGGAAGAGGTGAATTGAAGGCGAAAGTCAATGTGACTGCAGACAAATTTACCAAAACCGCACAGGAAGCAATTGAGAAAGCAGGCGGCAAGGCAGAATTGACCCAGGGCAAATAATCTAATTTTCAACTGTCAAATGAATTTTCATCAAAGACGGGAACACATATTTAATTAACAATGAAAGGTCTTATACAAACCATAAAGAATATCTGGAACATCAAGGAACTTAGAGAAAAACTGGCCATAACTTTTATGTTTTTGATCGTTTATCGTTTCGGTTCTTATATTCCGCTACCGGGTATTGATGTCAACGAGGTGACCCGACTGCTTGCTGAGCAGACAGAATCTCAAAACGGACTGCTCGGACTGTTGAACTCCTTTACCGGAGGTTCATTCAACAGAGCGTCAATCCTCGCTTTGGGAATCATGCCCTATATCTCCGCTGCGATTGTGATCCAGCTGATGCAGCTCGCTGTTCCTTATCTGCAAAAACTGCAGAAAGACGGTGAGAGCGGTCAGAAAAAGGTGACACAGATCACCAGATGGCTGACCATTGCAATCTGTCTTGTACAGGCACCTGCTTATCTGACGCTGCTTCAGACCCAGCTGCTGCCTTACAGCGGCGGATTCCATTCTGCCTATCTTCTTGCACCGACCAATTTCTGGTTCCTGGTGCCATCGGTGATCATCCTGGTAACAGGCTGTATCTTTACGATGTGGATGGGTGAAAAGATCACTGACAGAGGCGTTGGAAACGGTATTTCAATCCTGATTATGGTGGGTATTTTGGCCGATCTTCCTCAGGCTCTTTTGAACGCATTTGAGGTGGACACTACCGGAGGGATTGCATTTATGATGGAAATACTCGGATTGCTGATCGCCATTTTCCTTTGTGTGATTTTGGTTCAGGCAGTCAGAAAAGTTCCGGTACAGTATGTGAGAAGAGCTCAATCCGGAAGCAGCAGCTACATGAGATCTGTTACTGATTCGGTTCGTTCATACATTCCGTTGAAAGTAAATGCGGCAGGTGTGATGCCGATCATCTTTGCACAGGCGATCATGTTTTTGCCGGCTACACTTGTGGGACTGGTTTCTGATTCGAATTCATCACTGATGCTATTCTTCCAGAAAGTTTCCGATCCGTTCACCTGGCAAAATAATATAGTGTTTGCAATACTGATCATTGTATTTACCTTCTTCTATACCGCGATTACCATTCCGGTCAATCAGATGGCGGATGATTTGAAGAGAAACGGCGGAATCATTCCGGGTATCAAACCGGGTAAGGATACGGCTGAATATCTTGATGATATTTTGTCGAAAATCACTTTCCCCGGCTCAATCTTTCTGGTGCTGATTGCGGTTATGCCTGCAATCGTACACATGTTCGGAGTCGATCAGCGTCTGTCCATGTTTTACGGCGGAACCTCGCTTCTGATTATGGTGGCTGTAATTTTGGATACGGTACAGCAGATTAACACTTATTTGCTGAATCACCATTACGATGGTCTTATGTCATCGGGTAGAGTTAGAAATGTAGCCTGATAAAAGGCGGGCAAAAAGAATATGGCAAAACAAAAACATATAGAACAGGACGGTACGATCATCGAAGCTTTGTCAAATGCGATGTTCAAAGTTGAACTTGAGAACGGCCACATCGTTACTTCACATATTTCGGGAAAGATGCGTATGCATTACATCAAACTTCTTCCCGGAGACAAAGTGAAGATTGAGATGTCGCCTTACGATCTGACAAAAGGACGAATTACTTATCGTTACTAATAAAAATTTGAAAGTCCGGGAGTTGCTTCAATTTTGAAGCAACTCTTTTGGCTTTTTTTGAAATAATAAATTTCTGATCGAATCGACAGAAATTACTGACAGTAAGAGAAAAAATATTGTGTGTAAATATTATTTTTGTACCTTTGCACACCTTAAAGTCTACTGATTTGGCTGAATCTTCCAGAACTGATTGTGAATCAAATTATTGGAAATGAAAAGTTAAATTATGAGACTTTGAATAAATGACAGGAGGCCATGTGGCCGGAGCAATAAATTAATAAAGAACTTTATGAAAATCAGAGCATCAATTAAAAAAAGAAGTGCTGACTGCAAGATTGTGCGCCGTAAGGGCGTTCTGTTCGTGATCAATAAGAAAAATCCTAAATTTAAACAAAGACAAGGGTAATTATGGCACGAATTTCAGGAGTAGATTTGCCGAGCAAAAAAAGAGGTGTAATCGGACTGACGTACATCTACGGGATCGGCAGAAGCACAGCACAGAAGATATTGGCACAGGCAGGTGTCGATGAAGACAAAAAGGTATCGGACTGGAACGATGATGAGATCAACGCAATCCGTCTTGCAATTACCGAAAACTACAAAGTAGAAGGTGAACTTCGTTCTGAAGTTCAATTGAACATCAAACGACTGATGGACATTGGCTGTCAGCGTGGTATCCGTCATCGTATTGGGTTACCGTTGAGAGGTCAGAAGACCAAAAACAACTCAAGAACAAGAAAAGGTAAGAAGAAAACAGTTGCCAACAAGAAAAAGGCTACTAAATAATCAATGAGTTATGGCAAAGAATCAAAAAACTGCAAAGAAAAGAAAAGTTGTTGTTGAAGCTACAGGTCAGGCTCATATCCAAGCCTCTTTCAACAATGTCATCGTCACTTTGACAAATAAAAACGGTGAAGTCATTTCCTGGTCATCTGCCGGAAAAATGGGCTTCAGAGGATCCAAGAAAAACACTCCTTATGCTGCACAGGTAGCTGCACAGGACGCAACTGTACAGGCGCTTGAAGCAGGTCTGAGAAGAGTGAAAGTATATGTGAAAGGACCCGGTCAGGGAAGAGAATCTGCAATCCGTACCATTCACAACGGAGGTATCGAAGTAAGCGAAATAGTTGATGTGACCCCACTTCCGCACAACGGATGTCGTCCGCCAAAACGCAGAAGAGTATAACAAGTTGAAAATGTTGAATGACAAATGCAGAATGAATTCTTCATTTAAAATTCAAAATTTAAAATTCAAAATTTAGATTAAAATGGCAAGATATACAGGACCAACAACAAAAATCGCAAGAAAATTCGGACAGCCGATCTACGGTGACGATAAAAGTTTCGAGAAGAAAAAATATCCTCCCGGACAGCACGGCACCAACAAAAGAAGAGGTAAAAAATCAGAATATGCGATTCAGCTTGAAGAAAAGCAAAAAGCAAAATATACTTACGGTATTCTGGAAAGACAGTTTGCAAACATGTACAAAAAAGCAAATGCGCATCCGGGGATTACAGGTGAGATTCTGCTTCAGCTTTGCGAATCAAGACTGGACAATGTGGTTTACCGATTTGGTATTGCACCTACCAGAAACGCAGCAAGACAGCTGGTTTCTCACAAGCACATCACTGTCAACGGAGAAGTGGTAAACATCCCTTCTTATCAGTTGAAAGCAGGTGATACAGTTGCTGTACGTGAGAAATCAAAAACACTGACCGCCATCAGTGATTCGCTCAAATCCAAGTCGAATTACGAATGGCTGATCTGGAACGACGAAAAAATGTCAGGTACATTTAATTCGGCTCCGGAGAGAATTCAGATTCCGGAAGACATCAAAGAACAATTGATCGTCGAATTGTACTCTAAATAATCCGTTGGATTAACAGAGATTTGTGTTTAAATAAGAAATCACTGCGGTTTCACTCAATTAAAAACTTTAAAAAAAGATGACAATTTTAAACTTTATAAAACCGGACAAAGTAATTCTAGTCGAATCAAATGACCATTACGGCCAATTTGAATTCCGCCCTTTGGAACCGGGCTACGGTCTGACCATAGGCAACGCGCTGAGACGAGTGCTGCTTTCCTCACTGGAAGGTTATGCCATCACCTCATTGAAAGTTGAAGGCGTTGATCATGAATTCTCCACCATTTCCGGAGTTGTAGAAGATGTAACCGAAATCATCCTGAATCTTAAAAAAGTAAGATTCAAAAGACAGATCAGCGAAACTGACAGCGAAACTGTCAATGTTTCAATCAGCGGTCTGGATCAGCTTACTGCCGGAGACCTGGGCAAATTCATTTCTGGATTCCAAATCCTGAATCCAGAACTTGTGATTGCCAATATGAATAAAAAAGTAAAACTCGATTTTAGTTTTACAATTGAGAAAGGTCGCGGATATGTGCCTGCAGATGACAACAAAAAGCCAAATGCGGTCATCGGTACCATCGCAATCGATTCGATCTACACACCGATCAAAAATGTAAAATACAGCATTGAAAACTATCGTGTGGAACAGAAAACAGACTATGAAAAACTGATTCTGGAAATCACCACCGACGGTTCTATCGCTCCGCAGGATGCACTGACCGAAGCAGCCAAGATTCTGATCCACCACTTTATGCTGTTCTCGGACGAAAGAATCACACTGGAAGCTGAAGAAGTTGCATACGGAGATACTTATGATGAAGAGGCACTTCACATGAGACAATTGCTGAAAACAAAACTGATCGATCTGGATCTGTCTGTTCGTGCTTTGAACTGTTTGAAAGCTGCCGAAGTGGAAACTTTAGGTGAACTGGTTTCTTACAACAAATCAGACCTGATGAAATTCAGAAATTTTGGTAAGAAATCTTTGTCTGAATTGGAAGAACTGATTGACAACAAAGGTTTGAGCTTTGGAATGGACATCGCTAAGTATAAATTGGACGTAGAATAATTTTAGAAAAATGAGACACGGTAAGAAAATAAATCCACTGGGAAGAACGGCAGCGCACAGAAAAGCGATGCTTTCAAATATGGCTTCTTCTCTGATCACTCATAAAAGAATCAATACAACGGTTGCAAAAGCAAAATCTTTGCAGACCTATATTGAACCCCTGATCACCAAATCAAAGACCGACGACACCCACAACAGACGTATCGTTTTCAGCTATCTTCAAGATAAAGAAGCAGTAACCGAACTGTTCAGAGAGGTGGCGCCAAAGGTCGGAGACCGTCCGGGCGGATATACAAGGATCATCAAAACCGGATTCAGACTGGGTGACGGAGCAGATACTGCCATGATCGAACTGGTTGACTTCAACGAAACCTACACTACTGCAAAACCTGAAAAGAAAACCAGAAGAAGCAGAAGAAGAGGTTCAAAACAAGAAGCTGAGACCAAAGAAACCGAAGTGAAAGCCGAGGAAACTGTCGTTGAGGAAACTCCCGAAGTTCAGGAGCCCGAAGCAACGGTTGAGGAAACTCCGGCAGCTGAAGAAACTGCTGAGGAAACCAAAGACCAGACTTCAGATGATGCACCTGGTGAAAAGGAAAATCAGCCCGAGGCATAATTGAGAACGAATTGAATTCAAATACAAAAGCAGGCCAAAAGGCTTGCTTTTTTTGTGTCTGATTTTCTGAAGTACCGAAAAAAAACCGGCTCAATCCGAACCGGTTTTCTGTTATTTATTGAATTTAATCTTTAACCTTCGGTATAATATTTAAAGAAATACGGAATGGTCTCGATTCCTTTGTAAAAATTGAACAAACCGTAATTTTCATTGGGCGAATGGATCACATCCGAATTCAGACCAAATCCCATCAGTACCGATTTTGAACCCAATTCTTTTTCAAACAACGCAACAATCGGAATGCTTCCGCCGCTTCTTGTCGGAAGTGCCTCCTTTCCAAATGTTTGTGTCATCGCTTTTTTGGCTGCCAGATAACCTTTGTCGTCGGTTGGCAGAAGATACGAATGTCCGCCGTGATGCGGTTTTACAACCACCCTGACCGATGAAGGCGCAAGAGTAGGAAAGTAATCCGTAAATAGTTTTGTAATCTTGTCAGGATCCTGATTCGGAACCAGACGCATTGAGATTTTTGCATAGGCACTTGCTGCAATCACAGTTTTTGCTCCAGCACCGATGTATCCGCCCCACATCCCATTCACATCCAAAGTCGGACGGATCGAAGTGCGTTCAATGGTCGTATATCCTTTCTCACCCTGAATATCGGCAATTCCGACCGACTTTTTGTATTCTTCCAAATCAAACGGAATTTTTGCCATTTCTGCCCTTTCTTCAGCCGAAAGTTCGAGTATATCATCATAAAATCCGGGAATCGTAATTCTTCCATCCTCATCATGAAGTTTTGCAATCATAGCCGAAAGTACATTCAGCGGATTTGGAACCGCACCGCCGTAAACACCCGAATGCATATCCATATTGGCACCGTGCACTTCAACCTCCACATAGCTCAAACCTCTCAAACCGACAGAAATCGAAGGCTGATCTTTTGAGATGATTTCGGTATCTGAAATCACGATGATGTCATTTTTTAATTTCTCTTTGTTGGCAGGAACAAATTCGCTCAGGCTGCTCGATCCGACTTCCTCTTCACCTTCGATCATAAATTTGATATTGCAGGGAAGCTCGCCGGTTTTGTTCATAGCCTCAAATGCTTTGATCTGCATAAAGAACTGACCCTTATCGTCTGCCGAACCTCTTGCAAAGATTGCTCCTTCGGGATGAATCTCCGTTTTTTTGACAATCGGTTCAAAAGGTGCTGATTCCCACAATTCGATCGGATCTGCCGGCTGCACATCATAATGGCCGTAAACCAGTATAGTCGGTTTTGACGGATCGATGATCTTTTCGCCGTAAACAACCGGATAGCCGCTGGTTTCACACACTTCAACATTGTCTGCACCTGCTGCTTTCAAGAATTCGGATACTTTTTCGGCCGTATTCAGTACATCCTGGTTAAATGCAGGATCCGCACTAACGGACGGAATTCTCAGCAATTCAAACAGTTCGTTCAAAAACCGATCTTTATTATCATTGATAAACTTTTGGGTCTGGTTCATTATTAATTTTTATTTATTCGAATGGCTAATTTATGAAATTCAGCCTAAATTTCGGTTTTTTTCTTTTGACTTTCCAAAAATCGCTTATATTCGTCAATAAATTCAGTCAGACTATGATTATTTACAGCGTTACCATCAGTGTGGATGAAACAGTTGAAGAAGAATTTGTCAGCTGGATGAGAAAGATCCATATACCCGATGTGATGAATACCGGCCGTTTTATTTCCTGCCGTTTTTCTAAACTGATTTCACACAAAGAAGAAGGCAGTGTCAGCTATTCTGCCCAATATACCTGTCATTCGGCTTATGATCTGAATGACTACAAAATGAATTATGCAAAAGAATTGCAGAAAAAATCACTCGAAAAATTTGCAGACAGTATGCATGTTTTCAGATCAGAACTGGAAGTCATCGAGGATTATTATTCGGTTTTGAGTTGATTTTAATTTTTGCTGACCAATTTTTCCAAAGCATACTGAATCATCAGATTAACACTCCTGTGCGGGTCTTTGCTGAATTCTCCCAGCGCACGGTTTGCAACGATACAGTTGATCGAAAGCGCTTCGTGACCCATCATCGCTGAAAGTCCGTAAATCGCAGAAGTTTCCATTTCAAAATTTGTGATTTTTAAATCTCCAAAACTGAATCCTGCCAGTATTTCGTTGATGTTTCCGGGTTCGGGAATCAGTCTCAGATATCTTCCCTGAGGACCGTAAAAACCGATCGCAGTGGCTGTAATTCCGGCTCTAATCAGCTCAGAATTCAGTTGATCAAACAGACGATCCGATCCTTTTACTGCATAAGGCATTGCTTTTTTTCGGTCCCAATTTGAATGATCCAGAAAAGCCTTTTCAATTTCGAGCGATCTGTATTTTTCGGAATCCTGATAAAAATGAAGCAGGCCATCAAGACCCAGACCGTGAGTACTCAAAACATAAGAATCCACCGGATTTTCTTTGTGCAGCGCGCCCGAAGTGCCCATCCGTACAAAACTGAGTTTTCTGAATTCGGGTTTGATCTCGCCGGTTGACAGGTCAATATTGGCAAGCGCATCTAATTCGCTGAATACAATGTCGATATTGTCAGTTCCCATTCCGGTCGAAATCACTGTCATCCGTTTTCCGCTGAGCGTTCCGGTATGTGTGACGATTTCTCTTTTTTGGGTTTTGAATTCGATATGGTCAAAATATTTTGAAACCTCTTTGACCCGATCGGGATCGCCGACTGTAATCACAAGATCGGCAAGATGTTCGGGTTTGATGTTGCAGTGATAGATACTTCCATCCGGATTCAGTATTAGTTCTGACGCAGATTTGCTCATGAATTGATGAATTTAAAAATCAAAATTACACAAAATAAGCGTCTGTTTCTATTTAACCGAAAAACAGTTTAATGGTTCGACCGCCTTTGGGGTCGGTTTGTTTGGTTTCTAAATATTATCTATATACATATAACGCCCTCTAAATCAAAAAATTATAAAGAATCATAAGTGTGCAAAAAAGATTGATTCCCATTGCTTCCGCAAGCTGTGACGATCAGATGGTTAATTCAAAAACTCGACAGGTTTAAGACTCCATTAAACAGGATCTAAATCGATTTTTTGACAAATACTTTTTTGAATCCTTCAATTACAAGAAAACAAATGATTCCGGCCACCAGGCCGATCAAGGCTTCTTTTGCAACCACCGGAAAACCTTTTGGGAAATTTTCAAAAATATGGGTCTGATGGACAAAAATTCCGCCGGCGACCAAAATCAGTGCGATTGTGCCAACTACGCCCATCAGCCGGATGATATAAGGCAGCAGTTTTACAAGCGAGCGGCCAATCGTCGCAAGGAGTCCTTTGTTTTTTGAAATCCGGATCAGACCGTGCCCCGCATCGTCCATTCTTACAACCAGCGCAACGATTCCGTAAACGCCGACTGTTGCGACCAGGGAAACCACCGCAACCGTTCCGATTTGAATGTAAATTGATTTGTCCAAAACCGTGCTCAGCGCAATGATGACAATTTCGATTGATAAAATGAAGTCGGTGATTATAGCAGACTTTATTTTTTGTTTTTCTGTTACAGGGTTATCTTCCTGTCTCTCTTTTTTGACTTCATTTTTGTCTTTTTTTGAATGAAACAGATAATGAACGATTTTTTCAATTCCTTCATAAGCCAAATAAAACCCACCGATAACCAGCACAATTTTTATTGCCGCCGGAAAAATAAAATTCAGAAAAAGAACAATCGGGATGATGATGAGTTTGTTCAGAAACGAACCTTTGGTGATTGCAATCAAAACCGGAATTTCTCTTGAAGCCACAAAACCGCTTGCTTTTTCGGCATTGACTGCCAGGTCGTCGCCCAGCACACCGGCCGTCTTTTGGGTGGCAACTTTTGCAGCCACCGACACATCGTCCATCAGTGCTGCGATATCGTCCAAAACTGCAAATATTCCTGAAGCCATTTGATAAAATTTGAGTGTTTATTTCCGTTTGTATCTGTGATTTCCTTCTTCGTACAATTCGATTGGCAGACCGTCCGGATCTTTGAAAAATGTAAAACGTTTTCCGGTATATTCGTCCGTCCGTATCGGTTCCACTGTGAAGCTGTGTGAATTGATCCTTTCAATTTCTGAATCAAGATCATTCACTTCAAAAGAGATATGCCTCAATCCGCAAGCTTCGGGTTCGGTCAGCCGTTTTGGCGGATTTGGAAAAGAAAAAAGCTCGATGATATAATTTCCGTTCAGCGACAAATCAAGTTTGTTTGAATGTCTGTCCTTTCGATAAACTTCACGGATGATTTCCAAACCGAGCACTTCTGTATAAAATTTCTTTGAAACTTCATAATTAGAACAGATAACAGCGATATGATGAACCGATTTCAGCATTCAGACAATTGGATTTTCTTTTTTCAATTTGAAGATAAATATAAACAAAACCATGATCAGCGAATAAGACAGCGGCCACAAAACTATTTTTTCGCTAAAGTCGAGAAAGGAATTGTCCATCAGCCAAAAAGTAATGAATATACTTACCACAGCCACCGCAGAATTGAACAATTTGACTTTGAGAATTTCCCAGTCAAGAGGTGCGAAATTCAAAAATGCAACCATCGCAATGACTGCGGGAATTGATAACAGCAGACTGGTTGAAAGCACCACGATATACACATACCAGTAATCCTTGCCCGGATTGTCGATTGCAAAGGCAGCAATCGGTGCAAAAACCATTGTCAGCAGCCAAACCTTGAGTATATAACCTAAAATTCTCATTTTTAATTTTTTATTCCTTCCAGTTTGAAGATAAATGAATATTCAAGTGCGGTCTCTTTGAGCGATTCAAATCTTCCGGACGCGCCGCCGTGCCCCGCATCCATATTGGTTTTGAGCAGCAGCAGATGATGATCTGTTTTCAGGTCTCTGAGTTTTGCCACCCATTTTGCGGGTTCCCAGTACTGAACCTGAGAATCGTGCAGGCCGGTGGTCACCAGCAGATTGGGATAATCTTTTTTCTCGATATTGTCATAAGGCGAATAAGATTTCATATAATCGTAATATTCCTTTTCGTTTGGATTTCCCCATTCGTCATATTCGCCGGTGGTCAGCGGTATGCTGTCGTCGAGCATGGTGGTCAGTACATCCACAAATGGAACCTGGGCCACAATTCCGTTGTACAGTTCGGGTGCCTGATTCATCACCGCACCCATCAGCAGTCCGCCCGCAGAACCGCCCATTGCATACAGATGTTTCGCCGAAGTGTAATGATTTTCAATCAGATAGTTTGAAATATCGACAAAATCATTAAAAGTATTTTTCTTGTTCAGCAGTTTGCCATCCTCGTACCAAGGTCGACCCAATTCCTGACCGCCGCGGATGTGCGCGATTGCATAAATAAATCCTCTGTCGAGCAGGCTGAGTCTCGGAATGCTGAAATAAACATCCATATTGACACCGTATGATCCGTAACCGTATTGAAGCAATGGTGTATCAGGACCAAATTTCAAATCTTTTCTGTAAACAATCGATACCGGAACTTTCACACCGTCGCGTGCAGTCGCCCAAATTCGTTTGGTTTCATAATCATCTTTGTTGAAATTACCCAGAACTTCCTGTTCTTTTTTGACTTCTGAAGTTTTGTATTTCATATTGAAATCAATCACCGAATTCGGTGTAGTCATTGAAGTATAGCCGATTCTTAGTATATCTGTATCAAATTCGGGATTCCGACCGATTCCTGCGGAATAAACATCTTCCTTGAATGGAAGAAAATAATCTGTCTTTCCGTCCCAATTTCTGATGTTGATTCGGGTGAGACCTTCAAATCTTTCTTCGAGCACCAGAAAATCATTAAAGATTTCAAAATTTTCAATAAACACTTCAGGCCGATGGGCAATCACGTCTGTCCAATTGTTTTTTTCGGTTTTTTCAACCGGCGTTCTCATCAGCTTGAAATTGGTCGCCTTGTCCTTGTTGGTCAGTATGTAGAAGTCGTTTCCGTAATGTTCTATGCTGTACTCCAGATTTCTTTCTCTCGGCTGAATGATTTTAAAATCATCATCCGGATGATCGGCTGCCGTAAAACGATATTCGTCTGAAACCGTACTGCTGCTGCCGATGACGATGTATTTTCTGGATTTGGTTTTGAAAACAAAAGTGTCAAAAGTATCGTCTTTTTCTTCAAACACTAATTGGTCCATGCTTTGATCGGTTCCCAGCTTGTGTTTCCAGATTTGAAAGGCTCTCAGCGTTTCGTCTTTTCGGGTATAAAAAAGCGTCTTGTTGTCAGCAGCCCAAACCGAACCGCCGGTGGTGTTTTCAAGTTTGTCTGAAAGCAGCTTTCCGGTATTCAAATCTTTGATTCGGATGGTGTAAATTCTTCTGCTGACGGTATCAATCCCAAAAGCAGCCAGCTGATTGTTTTCGCTGATGTTCACACCTGCCAGATTATAGAAACTGTGTCCTTTTGCCATCTCGTTGACATTGAACATCACTTCCTCTTTTTCATTCAGATTTTCTTTTTTTCGAGTATGGATCGGATATTCACCTCCTGTTTCATAACGGCTGATGTACCAGTAACCGTTGAATTTGAACGGAACGGATTCGTCGTCTTCTTTGATTTTTGATTTGATTTCATGATACAGTTTTTTCTGAAGCAGTTCTGTATCTTTCATCATTTCGTTTGTATATTGATTTTCGGCATTCAGATAATCGATGACTTTTTGATCTTCTCTTTGGTTGAGCCAAAAATATTCGTCGATTCTAACATCTCCGTCTTTGATCAGTTTTTCTTCAATTTTTTTTGCGCGTGGTGCTTCCATCTGCTGTGCGTTTAACAGTACAAATGTACACAATGTGAAAACAGCAGTGGCTGTGATTAATTTCATAATTTTGATTGGAATAGGTTAATTTACTTTGCTGAATTCCTCAGTTTTTGGCTTTCCGTTTTCGATGAAATCTATTGCCAGACTGTTGCCGTCATAAAATCCGGTGGTGGTATATTTTTCTTTTGGTCCAATAACTGTCACCTGATAAACACCTGCTCTTGACGATGGATTGAGCTGTCCGATCATTGATGAAGTCGATTTATCGATCATTAGAAAAGAATTGTTTTTCATTTCGACCAAATAGACAGAACGATTTCTGTTTTTGAATTCAATTCCCATGTCGGGTCTGAAATCCATCGGCGGATCAACAGCAACGACCACAGCTTCGCTCGGCGGCTGATTTTTCGGTTGTTCTGTTTTCTGATTTCCAATTGAATTTTTTCCGATCAGCGCAGCCATTTCTGACGGCTTGTAAGCACCTGCCTGATTCATTGCGAATCGTAAGGCTTCCTGATAACCTTTGTCGTATTCTTTGATTTTTGAAACTCCTTCAAATGTACCGACTTCTTTGCCGTTACAGTCTGTAAATTTCAGTTCCAAAGCATTTTTTAGAAATTTATTAATTTTGACCACATCTGCATTCAGCACTAAACAATAATTGTTTTTTGCTTCCTCTGGCCAGCTGGCGGATATTTCGTTCAGCACCGTATAATCGTTTTTGTTCAAAAGCAGTTTCAGATAATAATTCAGCTGATACTGGTTTTCATTGAAGCTCGAAAATGAATCGGGTACTCTGATGTATTTGTAATCATTCAGTCTTTGTGAATGTCCGAGGCTGAATGACAGCATAAATGCGAGTAAAATCAGATTTTTCATAATCATTGTTTAGGATTCAAAAATACATAAAATTCTGCGGTTTGAATTTCCGAATTCCAAAAGAAATTTTGTTTTTAAAATCGCTGTCTGATAATTTTTGAATCATCAACTTTCAGTGTAATTTTACGCATCCAAAAAAAATACAGTTATGAAATTTTTTATTGACACTGCCAATCTGAACGAAATCAAAGAAGCACACGATTTGGGTGTGCTTGACGGAGTGACCACAAATCCATCGCTGATGGCGAAAGAAGGAATCACCGGGAAGAAAAATATACTGAATCATTATATTGAAATTTGTAAAATCGTTGACGGAGATGTCAGTGCTGAAGTAATTTCGACCGATTTTGACGGAATGGTCAAAGAAGGGAAGGAGCTGGCAAAACTCGATGATAAGATTACGGTTAAAATTCCGATGACAAAAGACGGGGTGAAAGCCTGTAAATATTTCTCGTCAAACGGAATCAAAACCAATGTGACGCTTGTCTTTTCTGCAGGTCAGGCACTGATTGCAGCCAAAGCAGGGGCAAAATATGTTTCACCGTTTTTGGGCCGGCTGGACGATATTTCGACCGACGGTTTGAATCTGATCGAAGAAATCAGAATCATTTATGACAATTATCTGTTCGATACAAACATACTGGCCGCATCCATCAGACATCCGATGCACATCATCAATTGCGCAAAAATAGGCGCTGATGTGGTGACTTCGCCACTTTCTTCGATCATGGGACTGATCAAACATCCGCTGACCGATATCGGACTTGAGAAATTTCTGTCAGATTATAATAAAGGAAATAAATAATCAGCATTAAAATATTAAACTGATCAAAAAATAAAACTGAGAAACCCATCCGGATTTCTCAGTTTTATGTTTCAATCAAAAAGTCAGCTGACTTTATGCATTTATATTATTTTTTGTCCTGCAGACCAAATACTTCCTTAAGCAATGGGGTGGTTCTTAAACCGATATTGTTTCTGATTCCTTCCTCTTTTTGAGCAACCATTTTAAAAACGCCGTTGATCGCCTGTTGGGTAACATAAGCATTCAGATCGGTGGTGACTGTTTTGCCGGTAAAATTATTGTATTGTGTGATGATCTGCGCCCATATATCATCTGCACCGACTTTGCCCAATGAATTTTTCACCTTTGGCTGAAATGCAGAAAACAACTGATTGGTGGTTTTGTTTTCGAGATAGGTGGTCGCTGCATTGTTGTTGCCGAGCAGTATTCCTTTTGCATCGTTAAAAGTCATTCCCATAATCGCATTTTTAAAAATCGGAGCGGCTTCTGTCACTGCATCTTCTGCCGCACGGTTCAACAGTTTCAGACCTTCATCTGCCAAACTGCCCAATCCGATGCTTCTCAGCGTTCTGTCAACTGTCTGTAGTTCTTCGGGCAGCAGAATTTTGGTCATGCTGTTTTTAAAAAAACCGTCCTTTTTAGACAGTTTCTTAACGCCGTCATCTACACCGATTTCAAGCGTCTGTTTCAATCCCTGCGAAATTTGATAACCCGAAACTCCGCCGATGCCTTCACCGGTTCCGGTTGGAATCTGACTTGCAATCTGCTGCATTTCTTCACAACCGGTTAATGCAAATCCGGTCAGTCCGAGTAAGAAGAGTAATTTTTTCATATCTGTTTTTTTTTAATAGTTTCTGACATTGATATGGCCTGAAATTTTCTGATTTTCATTCAAAGTGATGATATACCAGTATGTCCCCGATTGTACCGGACTGCCCATATATCGTCCGTCCCATATGACTTCTGCCGAATTGATTTTCCGTTCGACAAACATTTTTCCGTAACGGTCAAAAATTTTGATGCTTGCATCCGGAAACTGACTCATTCCTCTGATCTTCCAATCGTCATTGAATCCGTCTCCGTTAGGCGATATAAAATTAGGAATCATAAAAAAAGTGAAATTGTATTTCTCAGCATTGCAACCTACCAGATCTCTGACATACACTTCAAAATCACCCGGTGTCAAACCGTAGAAAACCGGTGAGCTCTGCCAGAAAATCCCGTCAAGCGAATATTCATAATTTCCTGCCGGCGAAACCTGGACAGTCACCGACTGATCAGAATTAATCACCACATTGGTAATCACGGGTTCACCTCCGTTGACCACTTCAAAGGACAGTATAAATGTGCATCCGTTCAGATTAGTTACAGTCACAGAATAATCACCCGGATGACTGACAGAAACTTCATATCCGTCGAGCGGCTGATTGAGATCTTCACCCTGAAGACCGTTCCAGTGATAACTAATAAATTCATCTGGTATGCTCAAAACCACAGCTGTTCCTTTGCAAAACGCAACATAATCTTCATAATCAACATCTGCTTCTGGGATTTTCAAATTGAGGACAGCTGTTCCGTAACAGTCCTGAGTTCCTTCATCCACCCGAACATAAATCGTTTTGTTTTCCGAAATTGAGATGATAGCCGGAAGCGGATTCTGATTGTTCTGCAGGTCCTGCTGGCTGTTATAAAATCTGATATTCATATTCGGATCCGGATTGATTGAGTTTTTTGCTTCGTTCAGATTGAAATCAGCCAAACCGCTTTCCGGATCTCTGCATTCGGTCAGACTGCTGTTGGCGGCATCAGGCGCAACACTGATGGTGATGTGAACTGGAATGATGTAGGTGATGTTCTGAGTTGATTCATGCACCCTGATATAAACATAAGCATCCTGATAAGCAATCGGATTGGTGAAAGGATCGCTCAGCGGATTGTTGCCGCTGGCTGCGTCAGCCTGACTTCCGTGGTAGCTAATCTGAATATTGAGACCTTCGTGATAACCAGCTGCGCCCCACCACTGATTGGCATTATTGCCTGCCGGTCTTTCTTTGATGACTGTTCTTTCCATGGTTTCAAGATTGATTTCATAAAGAAAATCAACCGTATTTCCATAAAGTCTTCCGTATTCTGCAGCCAGCCCAAAGGTTCCGGTTTCGATTTTCCCCATATCCTGATGACTCAAATACACATTGTCGGCACCAAGGGTCACTTTGAGCAGATGGTCTTTTCCATCGGGCATTGTCCAGGCGACGTACAGAAAGTTGCCGATCTGAACAAAATCACCGCTTGCATTTCCGAATCCGAAGTCATGCCACAGATAAAAATTGGTGATATCTGCCGGATCTGATCTGTAAACTTTGCTGGTCCAGCCGCCTTCATACAAATGGTCGAGATGGTCAAAGGAAAGCGCAAGCACAGTCTGACCGTTTGAATGGATCTGACCCAAAGTCTGATAATTACAGCTGACCGGATCCACTTTTTGAAGCACTCCATTTTTTCGACTGACATATAGGTCTTTCTGACTGTTGAATGCGATGTCGTAATATCCGCCTTCACCGTCGGTATCACCACAAACCGGTACCACCTGCGGATTGTCGTACAGTTGGGTGATTTTCTCAATCCCTCTGTGTGCTTTGGTTACATAAATTTCAGGTGATTCGTTGAATTCGGATAATACATCCAATGCATAATCCTGAAGCTGGCTGAATGGGATACTGACAAAACCGTCACCGTCGTGATCACAGACATTTAGTTCTTTGGTCGGTGTGATGATTTGTCCAAAACAGAGCCAGAATAGGCAGATAAACAAAATTGAAAAATTCAGTTTAATCAAGGTATAGATTTTTGTACTGCAAATTTCGGAAAAATTGAACGGACGGGCTTTAGAAAAACAAAAAAAACCGGCTGAGTAGGCACCGGTTTTATATGATTTTTAACATTCGGTCAAATTAAAGACCGAATTCCTGTTTGATTTTGTCAACTGCATCGAGTTTTTCCCAGGTGAAAAATTCAAGATCATGAATTGTTTTTTCATCTTTGGTTCCTTTGTTAAAAGTTTTGTCGGCCACATAAGATTCCCTTCCCATATGCCCGTATGATGCGGTTTCCTGATAAATAGGATTTCTCAATTTCAGATATTGTTCGATGGCATAGGGTCTCAGATCAAACAGTTTGCTGACCTTTTCAGCAATGACGCCGTCAGATAGATTTATTTTCGAACTGTTGTATGTGTTCACATACACACCAATTGGTTTTGTCACACCGATCGCATAAGAAATCTGAATCAGGATTTCGTCTGCCACACCGGCAGCCACCATATTTTTTGCAATGTGTCTGGCTGCATAAGCGCCACTTCTGTCAACTTTTGACGGATCTTTTCCGCTGAAGGCGCCGCCTCCGTGAGCTCCTTTACCGCCATAAGTATCAACGATGATCTTTCTGCCTGTCAGTCCGGTATCACCATGCGGTCCGCCGATTACAAATTTTCCGGTTGGATTGACATGGTATTCGATGTTGTCATTGAAAAGTTCCTGAATTTCCAATTTTTGTTTTTGAAATACTCTTGGAATCAGTATTTTCTTTACATCTTCTTCGATTCTTGCCTTCATGGCTTCATCACTTGCAAAATCATCATGTTGGGTCGAAACCACTATGCTGACAATTCGGATCGGTTTGTTGTCATCAGAATATTCGATGGTCACCTGAGATTTGGCATCGGGTCTCAGATAGGTCATTTTTAATTTTTCTTTTCTGATTAGCGCCAATTCTTTAAGGATCGAATGGGCGAGATCCAACGCAAGCGGCATATAGTTGTCGGTTTCGTTGGTCGCATATCCGAACATCATTCCCTGATCTCCTGCGCCCTGAGATTCTGCTTTTGCGTCAAAGTCGAATTCCTGTTCATCTGCTTTGTCAACTCCTCTGCTGATGTCTGGCGACTGTTCGTGAATGGCGGAAAAAACACCGCAGGAATTGCCGTCAAACATATATTCACTTTTGTTGTAACCGATGTTGTTGATGACTTCCCTGGCTATGTGCTGTACGTCCAAGTATGCTTTTGATTTGACTTCACCCGCCAAAACTACCTGACCGGTAGTCACCAGTGTCTCACATGCGACCTTTGATTGGGGGTCTGCTGCAAGAAAATTATCGACGAGTGCATCAGAAATCTGATCTGCTACTTTGTCCGGATGTCCTTCAGAAACAGATTCTGAAGTAAATAAATAGGGCATAATTAATTTTTTAAATTGAGAGGAAAAATTGTTTGAAGTTTCCTGTTTTAGCAATTTTTTTTGAGGCTGCAATCAGACAAATCCTTCCTCTTTTGGTTTGTGGCTGCAAAAGTAAGCAGTTTTACACAATTTGGAAATGATTTGTCTGATTTATTTTGAAATTAGAGAATTTCCAATTTTTTCATGCAATCCTTCATTTTCGTATAGGTTCTTTCAATATTGTCGTCCAGACCGATTGAAAATCTGATCAGACCTTCAGACAGACCCATTTCTTTTTGTTCTTCGATTGGAATTTCGCTCGATGTCGAAGTGCCGGGTGCGCTGAACAGTGTTTTGTAAAAACCGAGACTGACAGCGAGATAACCGAGATTTTCGGTCTGCATCATTTCCATCAGTTCATTTGCTTTGTCGAGTGTTCCAACATCAAGCGCCATCATTCCGCCAAAACCGTATTCCGGATTGTGGATTCTTTTGATCAACTGATGATGCGGATGACTTTCCAATCCTGGATAAATTACTTTCAGACCGTCTTTTTCAAAAGCTTTTGCCAAAAACATGGTGTTCTCGCTGTGCTTTTTCATACGAATATGAAGCGTTCTCATGTTCTTCATAATGCTTGCAGCTCTCAAACTGTCCATCGTCGGTCCGAGCAGCATGACAGCACCGTCATTGACGCTTCTCAGCTGATCGATGAATTCCTGACTTCCGCAGATTACACCGCCCACCGTGTCGCTGCTTCCGTTGATAAATTTTGTTAAACTGTGTATGGTTACATCTGCACCCAAAATTGATGGTGAAATCACCATTGGCGAGAAAGTGTTGTCAATCACCAGTTTGAGACCGTGTCTCTTTGCAATTTTAGAAAGCCCTTCAATGTCTGAAACTTCAAGCAACGGATTGCTAAACGATTCACAATACAGAACTTTGGTTTTGGCTGTAATCGCATTTTCAACTTTATCCAAATCTGTGGTGTCTACAAAATGAGTTTTTATGTTCAGTTTGACCAGAAAATTTTTCATAAAAGCATAAGTTCCGCCATAAACGGTTCTGCTCGATACGATTTCGTCACCGCTCTGGCAAAGTTGCAGCAGAACCGAAGTGATAGCGCCCATTCCGGATGCGGTCACATTTGCAGCTTCTGTATTTTCGAGTGCGGCCAATGCCTGCCCCAAATACAGATTGCTCGGTGAACTGTGTCTTGAGTACAGGTAACAGCCCTCGGTATTTCCTTCGAAGGTGTCGAACATGGTTTTGGCAGAGAGAAATGTGTAAGTGGATGAATCTGAGATCGATGGGTTTACGCCGCCAAATTCTCCAAAATGCTGGAGATCCTGAATCTTGTCTGCCGGATTGTGCTTTTCCATATTTTAATAGTTTTAATTGGCGAATTAAAGATAATAATTAATTAAAGTCAATAAATCAATGAAAAATCAGATAATTATTCTAAGAAATAAATTTTAACCGTACAGAATTCTAAATTAAATAAATATATTTACAAAACGATTAAAAGTTTTCATAGATGAATTTGGATAAAAACGATTTCAAGATTTTGAATCTGCTCCAAACCGATTCAAAAATGACCAACAAACAGTTGTCTCTTGAATTGAACCTATCATCAACTGCCGTTTTTGAAAGAATCAAAAAACTTGAGAAATCAGGAATAATCAAAGGTTATACAGCTGTAGTGGACCGCAGGCTTCTCGGTCGAGAGCTGATGGTTTTTACACATGTCAAACTCGAGCGGCATTCCAAACAGAATATTTCGGATTTTGAATCTCAGATTACCGGATTTGATGAAATCCTTGAATGCTATCATGTGAGCGGTGATTCTGATTATATTTTGAAGATGACTTTCAGAGATATGGATGAATACAGGGAATTCATCGTCTCAAAACTCACTACGATCCCAAGCATTGGGAGTACTTACAGCATATTTGTGATTAATGAGCTAAAAAGCGGATCGGTTTATAAATTTGATTAAATTTACTCCATAAAACCCTAAAAAAAAAGGGGGATTTCCCCCTTAACCGATAATTAGACAATGATAACTTTGTAAACCAATAAATTAAAATTATGAATATGAACGAAAGTATTCCGCCAACCGGAATGATTACGGTGGCAAAAGGAAAAGAGATGGAAGATCTTTACAAACAGGAATTTTATTCAACGGTTAATCTTGCCATGGCAAAAAAGATTCCTGGTTACAACGGTGCGATGAGATCAATATGGTTTGATCTGGCTAATCTAAAAAGATACATTCAACATGTTGAGAACTATGCTGCGACAAAAGGCCATACAGGGCTTGGCTTCAGAATATATTTCGGTGCTGAGGAAAAGTTGGGTCAGGACGGGCTGGTAGCCCCAAGACAAACCGTTTTCTTTGTTCCTACATGCAAAATTAATTCACCAACTACAATTATAAATGAAAATATAACCGGTGTTGAAAGGCTTGATTTTGGTGAGGGTAATATACCGGATTCATTAAATTCAGATACAGGAACACCGTAAAGGAATAGAGTGAGGGAATAGTAAAGTAAAGTATGGATCTGACGTATCTGCTGTCAAAATCATTTTTGATTATTCAGCTGCTTTCATGTATTGCAGCAATTTTTTATTGGAAAAATTATAAAAATACACCATTATGGATTTTCTTTCCATTGTTGTTGTACACAGCTATTAATGAAGTGTCTATACAGGTACTTATGAAATCCGGAGTGATTACCAGCCCCAGAATGTTCTATAATGTTTATTCGGTCATTTCATTTTTGGCATATCTGTATTGGTTTGATAAAATTCTGAAATTAAAATATTGGAAATGGATGATACTTGTGGTCTTTTTGGCTGCGACCACCTATGACTTAATTCAGGAACAGGAAGTAAAACAGCTGTTCAAGGTTGGCCTGATTACCCAGGCAATCTTGATTTTGTCATTTTCGGTTGTTTATTTTTCAAGACTATTAAATGAAGACAGAGTAATTCACTATTGGAGAATTCCTGAATTTTGGTTCATTCTTGGCCTGCTTACATTTTATGTCGGCTTTACGCCTCTGCTTCTGATGACCGGATTGGAACTTGGAATTAACAGAGTGTACTCAATTTCCATAAATATATTAAATTTGATTCTTTACGGTTGTTACATCATAGGATTCTATGTTACAGCAAAATGAGAAAATATTATTTGTGATTTTCGGAATCATGGTACTGGTTCCGATTTCGATGGTGATTTTATTTCTTGTATTTAACAAACGAAAAAACAAACTCTTGAGAGAACAGGCAGAAGTGAAAAGACAGTTTGAAAAAGAACTGGCTGAGTCTCAGGTTGAGATTAGGGAAGAAACATTGAGGAATATCAGTTGGGAGTTGCATGACAACATTGGTCAGCTGATCACGCTGGCAAAAGTTTATCTTCAAAATTCAGAAAATGATTCCGAAAAAATCAACGAATCAGTTGAAATTATAGGAAATGCACTGAATGAAGTCAGGGCGCTGTCACGATCGATCAATCCGGAGAGTATCAGAAAAATGGGTCTGATCGAATCGGTTAATAATGAAATGAGCCGTTTCAAGAGAATGAAATTTATGAAAATTGATTTTCAGGTCAAAGGCGATGTACTCGATATCCCAAATAACCAGGAAATCATTATCTTTAGGATCCTTCAGGAATTTTTCTCAAATACACTCAAGCATTCGAGAGCGACAGAAATGAATTTGGAATTTTTGTATGGGTCAGACAGCCTTTATATCAAATGCCGAGACAACGGAATTGGTTTTGACCAAAAAGGCTTTTATAACGGAATCGGACTGAAAAACATGAAGAACAGAGCAAAGCTGATTGATGCAAAATTAAAAATTGACTCGCAGTTGGGGAAAGGAACTGAATTAACAATTAAAAAGAATATTAAATGAAACATAAAGTAACCATAGTGGATGATCATACGCTGCTGTCACAGGCAATCGGGAATCTGGTGGATGGTTTGGATGATTTTGAAACCGACGGGATTTTTAAAAACGGTCAGGAAGTGGTAGATGCTTTGAAAGGAAAAAGGATAAATCCCAAAATCATTTTGATGGATGTCCGTATGCCGGTGATGGACGGGATTGAAGCCACTCGGATTATTACAAAAACATATCCGAAAATACTGGTACTCGCACTTTCTGTAGAGACTGAAGAAAGAACCATCATCCAAATGCTGAAGGCCGGCGCAAAAGGATTTCTGAGCAAAGATATTCGTAAGGAACTTCTGTATCAGGCATTGACAGGTGCTCTGAAAGAAGGTTTTTTCCATACCCAGAATGTCACCGATGCGCTGATCGGAAGTCTGAAACACAAGAATGAGGTCGAGGAATTAAAGGAAAGAGAAATTGAGTTTATCAAATTGGCATGTTCAGATATGACCTATAAAGAAATTGCCGACAAAATGAATCTGAGTCCAAAGACGGTTGACAATTACAGGGATTCGGTTTTTACAAAACTCAATGCAAAAAATAGGATTGGTTTGGTGCTTTTTGCCATCAAACACGGAATTTATGAATTGGAATAAATTCAAAATTTAAAAACATAAAACCCCGCCGCTTTCATTTTGAAAATGGCGGTTTTTTATTTGACCGGTGATGTTTCAAATCATCAGAGCGTTCCTCTTTTTTCCTGTTCTCTTTCGATTGACTCAAACAACGCCTTGAAGTTTCCGGCACCAAAACCTTTTGCACCCATTCTCTGGATGATTTCATAGAAAAGGGTAGGTCGGTCTTCAACCGGTTTGGTGAAAATCTGGAGAAGATATCCGTCTTCATCTGCATCAATCATGATTCCCAATTTATGAAGCTCGTTCAGGTCCTCTTTGAAATGAGAAAGATGTTTGCCCAAGCGATGTGGAACTTCGTCATAATAAGCCTGTGGCGGTTGAGACAAAAATTCAACACCTCTTTTTCTCATCTCGGTAACGGTCTTGATGATGTTGTCTGTTGAAACAGCCAAATGCTGAACCCCTTCACCTTCATAAAAATCAAGATATTCTTCGATTTGAGAACGTTTGTTTCCTTCGGCGGGTTCGTTGATCGGGAATTTGATTCTTCCGTTTCCGTTGGCCATTACTTTGGACATCAATGCAGAGTATTCGGTATGAATCTGGGTGTCGTCAAACGAAAGAAAATTGACAAATCCCATCACATCTTCAAACCATTTTACCCAAACATTCATCTGATTCCAACCCACATTTCCGACCATGTGGTCGATAAATTTCAAGCCAACCGGTTCCGGATTGTAATCTGATTCCCATTTTTCATAACCGGGCAGGAAGATACCTTTGTAGTTTTTTCTTTCAGTAAAAATAAAAACAGTTTCGCCGTATCCGTAAATCCCGGACTGAACAACTTCACCGTTATCATCCTTTGTTACAACCGGTTCCATATACGGTTTTGCACCTCTTCTGGTGGTTTCCTCAAATGATTTTTTTGCATCTTCCACCCAAAGTGCAATCACTTTGACGCCGTCGCCATGTTTTTTTACATGCTCTCCGATTGGCGACTCAGAATGTAACGCGGTAGTAAGCACCAGTCTGATCTTATCCTGTTTTACCACATACGAAGCACGGTCTTTCAAACCTGTTTCCAATCCGGCATAAGCATGCGACTGAAATCCAAATGCGGTTTTATAATAATGTGCCGACTGTTTTGCGTTGCCCACGTAGAATTCAACATAATCA